>ENA-OQCO01000232-OQCO01000232.1-human-gut-metagenome-genome-assembly--contig:-NODE-232-length-32816-cov-6.849429_pt1 | contig 32816 bp, 31 predicted proteins | sample MGYA00242500_ERZ504582 | MGnify/ENA primary metagenome ERZ504582 (study PRJEB26092, sample SAMD00036346) | human gut metagenome | host: Homo sapiens | study: EMG produced TPA metagenomics assembly of... | reverse complement strand
CTTTCTCTCCCTTTTCAGGTTTCAGGTATAAAAATGGCATTGCAAATAAACGCAATGCCTCGTCGCCATCACCCGACCTTATAATTGTATCATATTGATAAAAAGGATGCAATAAAAATCGGGATTTTGGTATATTTTTCTAGTGATATTGACAGCTATTCACAGGAAGGTGCTTTACCGAACTGTTTTTTATATGCCCGGACAAATGTTGTATAATCATGAAATCCACTTGCCTGTGCTGCTTTCATAACGGGCATTCCCTGACTGATGAGAGAGCGCGCTATGAGGAGCCGTTTACTGGTAATATAGTTGTGGATAGTATAACCGGTCTCATTTTTGAATTTTCGCATCATATGATATTTGCTGAAAAAAAATCGATTGGCAAGCTGATCAATTGAGAGATTTTCTGACAGATTGCGATTGATATATTTCAGGAGCTGTTCTACCTGTGTGTCAGAGGAATATGTTTTTTTGTCCGGGGAACTGCTCGTACGAAGAAAAATCCGGTTGATATATATCATGAATTGAGTAAACAGCGCATTTCTCAGTACTGTATCTCCAAAATGTTTGTTCTGTAAGGTCTGCTCTATTTCTGGAAGCAGATCTTTCAGACGTTCCTGCAGGGCAGAATCGGCTCTTACAAGGTTGAAACTGCGATCGTTTGCTTTTTGAAAGCAGGTATTCAATTCCTGGCAGGAAAGATCATCACGAATCCAGAAAATATAGCGCTCATACGGAACCGATGGATCAATCTCTGGTTTGTGGATCGCACCCTGGCTGACAAGCAGAATATCCCGTGGTTTCAGATGATACGCTTTTCCTTCTATATGATAGGTTACCTTCCCGGAAATAAAAACAATGATTTTATGAAAATCATGATAATGATAAGAAAAATCTTTCTTTGTCTGGTCATTGATATGGAACAGTCGAAAATCTTCTTTCAGATATCCGGTTTTCTCGAGATTATACTGTGAATAATCCATGAGATACCTCCTCAGAAAACGAATGTTTGCTATATATTAGGATTTTGTATAATCATTTTATTATATTATAGCATTTTTTGCAATATAGCACGCATTTTATTCTATATACATAGCAAAAAGAAAACTATATACTGGAACAAAAGACGTACGTAAATACGATTACTTAATTCGGAAAGAGAGGATATGGTTATGGATAACTGTATTACAATGATAAAATATCAGGGACTTGGAAATGATTATCTGGTGCTGGATCCAAACAAAAACCGTGTACAACTTCAGGGCAAGAAAATCGCACTGCTGTGCCAGCGAGGCTTTGGACTTGGCGCAGACGGTATTCTCTACGGACCGATTGAAATTGATGGAAAGATGGGGGTTCGTATTTTTAACTCAGATGGAAGTGAAGCTGCCATCAGTGGAAACGGTGTCCGTATTTTTGCAAAATACCTGATGGATCATGAATATGTAAAAGAGCAGAAATTCAGTATTCAGACACTTTCCGGACCGATAGAGGTGGAATGCCTGAACAATCGTGCTACGGAGTTTCGTGTAAAAATGGGCAAAGCCTCTTTTATCTCCAGGGAAATTCCGGTAACTGGAGAAGTTCGTGAAGTAATCAATGAGTCCTTTACTTTTCATAATAAAGAGTATAAAGCAACCTGTCTGACCGTTGGTAATCCGCACTGCATTATTTTTATGGATCAGGTGACACCGGAACTGGCAAAAGAGCTCGGACCATATGTCGAAAATGCTGATGAATTCCCGGAGAAAATGAATCTACAGATATGCCGAAAGATTGATACCGGTAATCTCGACATTGAGATCTGGGAGAGAGGTTCGGGATATACAAAAGCCTCCGGAACAGGAAGCTGTGCTGCCGCAGTAGCTGCGTATCGGCTGGGGCTTGTTGAAAACAGAGTCAATGTAAATCAGCCAGGCGGTATGATCCAGATTGACATCAAAGATGACGATACGATTTACATGACCGGCAGTGTCGGATATATTGCAGATATGAGCGTGGCTGAGAGCTTCTTCTCATAAAAAATATAAAACATAATTACGAGATATATTCTAAGGGAACAGTGTAGGACGACTGTTCCCTTTCTTTTTGACTTATGGTAAGATAAATTGATATTATCAAAACTTACGAGGGAGGAACTTTCCGATGAATATAACAATGCTTGGAACAGGAAATGCAATGGTTACGGAGTGCTATAACACATGTTTTGTTCTGGAGGATGGAGATAAACATCTTCTTGTCGATGGAGGTGGTGGAAATACACTGCTTCGTCAGCTGAAACAGGCAGGTTTTGACTGGAAAGATATGCGCGAGATCTTTGTGACCCACAAACATGTGGACCATCTTATGGGAATCATCTGGATGATTCGTATGATCTGTCAGAATATGAAACAAGGACAGTATGAAGGTGAGGCCTGGATTTACGGACATGATGAGGTCATCAGTCTGCTGAAAGATTTTGCAGAGAAGCTTTATCCGGCGAAACAGACCTGCTTCATTGGTGACCGCCTGCATCTGGTTGTGGTAAATGACGGAGAAGAAAGAGAATTGATGGGACATAAGACAACATTCTTCGATATTCAGTCCACGAAGGCAAAGCAGTATGGTTTCTGCATGGATATGGGAAATGGCGAGAAGCTTACCTGCTGTGGAGATGAGCCGTACAATGAATGTGAGAAAAAATATGCCGAGAACAGCAAATGGCTGCTTCATGAGGCATTCTGTCTCTATGACCAGGCAGACATTTTTCATCCGTACGAGAAGCACCATTCCACAGCCAAAGACGCCAGTGAACTGGCAGAGAAACTTGGTGTGCAGAATCTGATCCTTTATCACACAGAGGATAAAAATATTGTACGTCGTAAAGAATTATATACAGAAGAGGGAAAGAAATATTTCAGCGGAAATCTGTATGTGCCGGAAGATCTGGAAAAGATTGAATTATAGGCAAAATTATGGTATTGTATAACAGTATATGATTATTTGTATTTATTATATAGAAAGAAGGTGAAGCTGTGGTTGAATTAGATCAGTTCAAGAGTATTCTTGCAACATACACAGAACCATTAGTGGAAGTGAGGGATTCACTTTGACCTCGCTAATAAAGAGCAGAGGGTTGAAGAATTAGAGCGTGAAATGGAAGCGCCGGACTTCTGGGATAATGCAGAAGTTTCCCAGCAGAAGATGAAAGAACTCAAGAGCATGAAGGACGATATGGAAATCTATCACAGCCTGGAAACCCAGATGGAAGATATGGAGACCATGATCGAGATGGGCTATGAGGAAAATGATCCGGAAATCATTCCGGAGATTCAGGAAATGCTGGATGAATTCCAGAAGAATTTTGACAGTATTCGTGTCAAAACTTTATTATCAGGAGAATATGACAGTGAAAATGCGATCATTAAGCTGAATGCCGGAGCAGGTGGAACAGAAGCCTGCGACTGGTGCGGAATGCTTTATCGTATGTACAGCCGCTGGGTAGACCGTAAGGGATTTACAATGGAAGTTCTGGATTATCTGGATGGAGATGAAGCAGGTGTCAAGTCTGTTACATTCCAGGTAAATGGTGAAAATGCCTATGGTTATCTGAAATCCGAAAAGGGTGTACATCGTCTGGTACGTATTTCGCCGTTTAATGCAGCCGGTAAACGTCAGACCTCATTTGTGTCCTGCGATGTTATGCCGGATATTAAAAAAGATCTGGATGTTGAGATCAATGATGATGATATCCGTATTGATACCTATCGAAGCAGTGGCGCCGGCGGACAGCATATCAACAAGACATCTTCTGCGATCCGTATCACACATTTCCCTACAGGAATCGTGGTACAGTGCCAGAATGAACGTTCTCAGCATATGAATAAAGATAAGGCCATGCAGATGCTGAAAGCGAAGCTGTATCTTCTGAAACAGCAGGAAGCAGAGGCAAAGCTTTCCGGTATTCGTGGTGAAGTTACTGATATCGGCTGGGGAAACCAGATCAGATCCTATGTTATGCAGCCATATACGATGGTAAAAGACCACAGAACCAGTGAAGAGACCGGTAATGTGGATGCCGTCCTGGATGGAGACATTGATCCATTCATTAATGCATATCTGAAATGGATCGCGCTGTCAAATAAACCAGCAGAGCAGCAGTAATCCCAGCGTGTGCTGCGAACGAGGTGAGCAGTAACACAAGATCAGTTTTCAGCCTGTTTGGAGCGACAAAAAATCCTTGCAGAGTGTGGGCTGGTATGATAACATATCCCTCGTAGGGAAACACGTGTCCTTGATATATGGACATGCCCGAAGAGGGATATGTATTATTTTGGTTACAAGTAGTATCCACAATGTGACGGATATACACTGTAAAAGGATTAAGGACTCAACAGGAACAGGAAGATTGGAATGGAAAAAATAACAGAGAAGAAAAAGTATTTTGTAGTCAGGGAGCGGGCAGTTCCGGAAGTATTGTTGAAGGTGGTACAGGCAAAGCGCCTGCTTGATTCAGGCAGGGCGCAGACAGTACAGGATGCAGCAGAACAGACCGGAATCAGTCGAAGCTCCTTTTATAAATATAAGGATGATATTTTTCCTTTTCATGAAGAAGCAAGAGGAAAGACCATTACCTTCATTATTCAGATGGATGATGAACCAGGACTTTTATCTGTAGTACTTCAGACCATTGCACATTTTCATGGAAATATTCTTACGATTCATCAGAGTATTCCAATCAACGGAATCGCAACTCTCACACTCAGTGTAGATATTCTTCCGGGAGAGGGAGATGCAGAGGCCATGGTTGAAGAAATCGAAAGTCGGGAAGGAATTCATTATCTGAAGATCCTTGGAAGAGAATAGAAATTTTTTTACACAGGAGGAAGATATGGTTAATATTGCGGTATTAGGATACGGTACAGTTGGAAGTGGTGTCGTGGAGGTTATCAACACAAACCACGAAAGCATTAATAAACGGGCAGGTCAGGAGATCAATATCAAATATGTTCTCGACCTCAGAGATTTTCCGGGAGATCCGGTACAGGAAGTTCTGGTACATGATTATGAGATCATTGTCAACGATCCGGAAGTAGACATTGTAGTAGAAGTTATGGGCGGTATTGAACCGGCATATACCTTTGTAAAGAGAGCGCTGGAATCAGGTAAGAGTGTCTGCACTTCCAATAAAGCACTGGTTGCAAAGCATGGCCCGGAGCTGATGGAGATTGCAAAAGAAAAGAACATCAACTTCCTGTTTGAGGCAAGCTGCGGTGGTGGAATTCCGATCATTCGAGCACTTAACGGATCTCTGACAGCAGATGAAGTCGATGAGATCACAGGAATCTTAAATGGAACTACCAACTACATGATGTACAAGATGGCAACAGAAGGTTCTGATTTTGATGTGGTTCTTAAAGAAGCACAGCAGAAGGGATATGCAGAGGCTGATCCGACCGCAGACGTAGAAGGTTATGATGCATGCCGTAAGATCGCAATCCTGTCCTCTCTGGCTTATGGAAAGTTTTTGAATTATGAAGATGTTTATACAGAAGGAATCACAAAGATCACACCAGAAGATATGGTATATGCAGAAGAACTTGGCATGACCATTAAACTTCTTGGAACCAGCCGAAAACTGGGCGCGGATACATTCACCGCACTGGTTGCACCGTTCCTGGTTGGCCAGAAGAGCCCGTTATACAGTGTTAATGATGTTTTTAATGCTGTTTTTGTACATGGAAACATGCTTGGAGATGCGATGTTCTACGGAAGTGGAGCAGGAAAGCTTCCAACAGCAAGTGCAGTAGTGGCAGATGTTGTTGATGAAGCGAAGAATCTTCATGAAAATATTGCAACAAACTGGTCAAATGAGCCGATGAAACTGACTCCGATGGAGGAGACAGAGGGAAGATTTTTCGTAAGAGTCAAAGGTGTGACGGAAGCACAGGCAGAAGCCGCTTTTGGAAAACTTCAGATTGTAAAAGTTGCTTCTCTTCCAGATGAATTCGGATTCATTACAGAGTGCATGAAACAGAAAGAATATAAAGAAAAGATCAGTAAACTGAATGGTGAAGTGATCGCAATGATCCGTGTAAAGGATTGATAAAATCGTATTCCGGGAGGAAACTATGTTAATAGTAAAGAAATTCGGAGGTACATCTGTAGCAAACAAAGAACGTATCTACAATGTTGCCAACAGATGTGTTGAAGAATATAAAAAAGGAAATGATGTGGTAGTCGTTCTTTCTGCAATGGGAAAATATACGGATGAACTGATCTCCATGGCAGAAGATATTAATGAAAAACCACCAAAAAGAGAAATGGATATGCTCTTTACGATTGGAGAACAGATGTCTGTATCTCTGATGGCAATGGCATTTGACAAACTGGGAGTTCCGGCGGTATCACTGAATGCATTTCAGGTAGCTATGCATACGACAAGTGTGCATGGAAATGCCCGCCTCAAAAGAATTGATACAGAACGTATCCGCAGAGAACTGGAAAATCATAAGATCGTCGTTGTTACAGGATTCCAGGGAGTCAATAAATACGATGATTATACAACTCTGGGAAGAGGCGGTTCTGACACGACTGCAGTTGCTCTTGCAGCAGCTCTTCATGCAGATGCCTGTGAAATCTATACAGATGTAGACGGAGTTTATACAGCAGATCCACGTAAGGTTCCGAAAGCACGTAAGCTGAAAGAAATTACGTATGATGAGATGCTGGATCTTGCAACGCTTGGGGCAGGAGTACTTCATAACCGTTCTGTAGAGATGGCGAAGAAATATGGAGTACCGCTTGTGGTACGTTCCAGTCTGAATAACAGTGAGGGAACTGTCGTAAAGGAGGAAGTTACAGTGGAAAGAATGCTGATCAGCGGTGTTGCGCTTGATACAGAGGCAGTAAGGATTGCCGTTATCGGTCTGAAAGATGTACCGGGTATGGCGTTTAAATTATTTGATGTTCTTGCTAAAAAACATATTAATGTTGATGTTATTCTGCAGTCTATCGGACGTGCAGGTACAAAGGATATTTCCTTTACGGTAGATGGCAAAGATCTGGATGATGCAATTGCGACTCTTGAAGAAAATAAAGCCAGACTTGGCTATCAGGAACTGCATTCAGAGAGAAATATTGCAAAACTTTCTATTGTTGGTGCAGGAATGATGAGCAACCCTGGTGTTGCTGCAAAAATGTTTGAAAGCCTTTATAATGAGGGTGTAAACATTAATATGATCTCAACTTCTGAGATTCGAGTAACTGTTCTGATCAATGAAAAAGATGGTGTGAGAGCCATGAATGCAGTACATGATGCATTTAATCTTGCAGACTGATACAGGATGTCGGGATCATTGCAGAAGTAAGGAACAGTAAAATTCAAAATATGTAAATTCCATCTTCGATTTTGCGAAGGTGGAATTTTTGTCTGATGCCTGAAAAAAGGCAGATAGGAGAAAAATGACTGGACAGAGAAAGTACTGGAAATCCTATGCAAAGAGTAATCTGAAAGGAAACTGGGGAATTGCAATTGCTGCAATGCTGGCCGTTGTAGCTGTTAATTTTATCGGAAATATTTTTGCTGTACAGCTGTTTCCGGGAGATTCCGTATTTGCATTGGTATTAAGCGAAATTTTTGTGTTTATTGTATCTCTGATAGGAATGATCTTCAGTACCGGATACAGCTATATGCAGCTGAATATCTGCAGAGGCAGGGATTACAGCCTGAGTGATCTGCTGTATATGTTTCATAACCAGCCGGACAGAGTACTGGTTGCCGGACTGGTCGTAGCGTTGATCGACACAGTGGTGCAGATTCCATTCTATTATGTGACTTATATGGTAAATCCGGGAGAGACTGTGGAAAGCATGATTCACTGGTATCAGCTTCTTTTGGGAGCGTGGCTTCTTGCAATGGTATTGAGTGTGATTTTTACAGTGCCATTTGCACTGACATTCTATTTTCTGGCTGATGATCCGGAAATGGGTGGTATAGAGGCACTGAAAGCAAGTACACATGCCATGAAGGGGCACATCTGGCAGTATCTGATGTTGGAACTTAGTTTTGTCCCACTGCTGTTTTTATCACTGTTTACTCTTTATATTGGGCTGCTGTGGCTGATGCCATATATGCAGTTTACAGAAACTGCATTTTATATGTATGTAACAGGAGAACTCGATCAGCAGAGAACTGACCGGCAGCATACGGGAATCCAGGAGATATCTGACCGAACCGGTGATGATTATAATTCAGAAGCATAGAACAGAAAACAAAATATAAAAGATACAATGATTATCATGCATGAAAAAGGAGACTATAATGGATATTATTCAGGTGATAACCAAAGAACTTAATGTGGAAAAATGGCAGGTAGAAGCTGCAGTCAAATTGATTGACGAAGGCTGTACTATCCCGTTCATTTCCCGATACCGTAAAGAAGCAACTGGTTCTTTAAATGATGAACAGCTTCGTACTCTTCATGAAAGACTGACCTATCTTCGTAATCTGGAAGAAAAAAAGAATCAGGTACTTGGAAGTATCGAAGAGCAGGGAAAACTGACGGCAGAGTTGAAGAAACAGATCCTTGATGCACAGACGCTGGTTGTAGTAGAGGATCTTTATCGTCCATTTCGACCGAAACGCCGTACCCGCGCAATCATTGCGAAGGAAAAAGGACTGGAACCGCTGGCAAATATCATTATGCTTCAGATGACAGTCAAGCCGATTGAAGAAGAAGCACAAGATTTTGTATCAGAAGAAAAAGGTGTGGAAACCGTAGCAGATGCGATCAATGGAGCCAAAGATATTATTGCGGAGCATATTTCTGATGAGGCAGATTACCGTATTTATCTTCGTAAACTGACTATGGACAAGGGTTCTGTCGCTTCTGCGGCGAAGAAACCGGAAGAAGCTTCTGTTTATGAAATGTATTATGAATTTGAAGAGCCGATCAAAAAGCTTGCGGGACATCGCGTGCTTGCTCTGAATCGTGGTGAGAAAGAGAAAATCCTTACGGTTAAAGTCAATGCACCGGAAGAAGAAGCAATGGGATGGCTTCAGAAACAGGTCATTACAAAAGAAAATCCAATTACAAAACCGATTCTTCGCGAAGTAGTGGAAGACAGTTACAAACGTCTGATCGCACCTGCGATTGAGCGTGAGATCCGAAGTGATCTGACAGAAAAGGCCGAAGACGGGGCAATCCATGTATTTGGAAAGAATCTGGAGCAGCTTCTGATGCAGCCTCCAATCGTTGGTAAAGTAGTTCTTGGATGGGATCCGGCTTTCCGTACAGGCTGTAAACTGGCTGTTGTAGATGAGACAGGAAAGGTTCTTGATACAACTGTTATTTATCCAACAGCACCGACAAATGATGCAAAGATCCGTGCTGCAAAAGAAACACTTAAGAAGCTGATCAAAAAGTATAATGTTTCTCTGATCTCTCTGGGCAATGGAACAGCATCCAGAGAATCTGAGCAGATCATTGTAGAACTTCTGAAAGAAATTCCGGAGAAGGTACAGTATGTGATCACAAATGAGGCAGGAGCTTCTGTATATTCCGCAAGTAAACTGGCGACTGAGGAATTTCCGAATTTTGATGTCGGACAGAGAAGTGCGGCTTCTATCGCAAGACGTCTGCAGGATCCGCTGGCAGAGCTGGTCAAGATCACTCCACAGTCTATCGGTGTAGGGCAGTATCAACATGATATGAATCAGAAGAAGCTCGGAGAGGCTCTGAGTGGAGTCGTAGAGGATTGTGTAAATAAAGTTGGGGTGGATCTGAATACAGCATCTGCATCCCTTCTGGAATATATTTCAGGTATCAGTAAAGTGATTGCGAAGAACATCGTGGCTTATCGTGAAGAGAACGGAAGATTTGAAAGTCGTCGTGAGCTTCTCAAAGTTGCAAAACTCGGACCGAAAGCATTTGAACAGTGTGCAGGTTTTGCACGTATCACAGGCGGAAAGAATCCACTGGATGCGACAAGTGTTCATCCGGAAAGCTATGAAGCTGCGCAGAAGGTTCTGGAAAAACTGGGATACAAACCAGAAGATATCACAGCCGGCAAACTGAGTGGTATTTCCAGACAGATTAAGAATTACAAAAAACTGGCAGAAGAGCTTGGAGTTGGTGAACCGACACTTCGTGATATTGTCAAAGAACTGGAAAAACCGGCACGAGATCCTCGTGATGAGATGCCGAAGCCGGTACTGAGAACAGATGTACTTGATATGAAGGACCTGAAAGAAGGCATGATCCTTAAAGGAACCGTACGTAATGTAATTGACTTTGGGGCATTTGTCGATATCGGTGTACATCAGGATGGACTTGTGCATATCTCTGAGATGACAGAGAGATATATCAAACATCCACTGGAGGCAGTGTCTGTTGGGGATGTTGTAGATGTACGAGTGATTGGAGTGGATTTGAAGAAGAAGCGAATCAGCTTGTCCATGAAGGGGATCAAATAAAGCAGGGAATCTATTTTAATAGCGGGCTAGCAGATGGGATGAATGATGCGTAAGAGAAGGATGTGTGTGCAGGATGAATGTGCATGAATCCCTGAAACGGCTTCATCGCCCGGAAATACTAAGAATATACCCTGTCTGTTAAAAACATGAATCAAAAGTGCATAACTCGCCTGACGGCTCAGACAATGCACTTTATGCTTCATAACACAGACTGGGTATATTCAAGTATTTCTACGGACGATTGCAGAGGTTTCTGGAATTCATGCACATTATACCTGCCATTCTAACATACTGGTACTTACGCAAACATACATCCCATCTGCAGCCCGTTTTTACGTTTTCGCAAGCTTTATAAAAGCCCCTTGACCTGGACAGCGCTATTTATAGTATCGTGCGGGGAAAATAACCGGATTATGCCTATCAAAGCCATGCTGTCGATTTCCTGCTCCTTGCTATAGCCTTCTGCGGCGTGTGGTCGGGATCCCTCCGGGAAGGAGGCAGCTGAGCGAGATGGGGGAGGAGGTAAAGATAAAATATTTGGAATTTAAAATAGACTTAAGAATATTATAGAAAATATGAGTGGAATATGATTGGCGTTATTATAGAAACTATAGAAGGACTTGAGACAATTTTCTTACTGTGAACATAAAGTATATTTTTTCCAAATTACAGCAACTAAAAAAGATATATGATTAATTCAACATCTGCAAGAATCCTGGAAGTTCTTAGGAATGTTCCGAGTGTGTTATTCATAAAAATCACACTGTTTGAGCGTCAGCGAGTTTGTGATTTTTATGAATGTATTTAACGCGAGGGTTATTCCTTAGTACTTCCGGATGATGAAGCCGTTGAAAAATCATATATCTTTACTTAGTTGCGTAAAAGATGAACCATATCTTTAATATTTGCGTGAGAGAAAATCATATATCTTTACTTAGTTGCGTGAATATCGATAAATTATTTACAAATCCCCATCTCAGCTCAGCAGAGCAGAATCATTGGAGAACTCCTGTCCGCTGGCTTTCTCAAACTGATCCAGCAGATTTCTTACCGTAAGCTTCTTCTTTTCTTCCCCCTGAATATCCAGGATGATCTTTCCTTCCATCATCATGATCAGGCGGTTTCCGTGTGTAATAGCGTCCTGCATGTTATGAGTGATCATCATTGTTGTCAGATGATCGCGGTTTACGATCATCTCAGTGATCTCAAGGACCTTGGCTGCTGTTTTCGGGTCAAGGGCTGCGGTATGCTCATCGAGGAGCAGAAGCTTTGGTTTCTGGAGGGTTGCCATCAGCAGAGTAAGTGCCTGGCGCTGTCCACCGGAGAGAAGTCCGACTTTGGAAGTAAGGCGATCTTCCAGTCCAAGGCCAAGAATCTTCAGAAGTTCTTTATATTCTTCGCGTTCTTTCTTTGTGATTCCGGGTTTAAGGAAACGTGTTTTTCCGCGGCGTTTTGCAAGGGCAAGGTTTTCTTCAATTCCCATTGTGGCAGCTGTTCCTGTCATAGGATCCTGGAATACGCGTCCCAGGTAAGCTGCTCTTTTGTGCTCGGATAATTTGGTAACGTCGATTCCGTCAATGATGATCTGGCCTTCATCGACCATCCAGGTACCTGCAACAGCGTTCAGCATCGTGGATTTACCGGCACCATTACCGCCGATAACAGTGACGAAATCTCCCTCGTTCAGTGTAAGGTTCAGACCATTCAGAGCCACTTTCTCATTAATGGTTCCAGGATTAAAGGTTTTATATATATTCTTAAGTTCTAGCATTATTTGTTACCTCCACGTTTTACTGGTTTAGAAAAATACTTTGCTTTCCAGTATGGAACAGCAAGGAAGACTGCAACTACAAGTGCGGACAGCATCTTCAGAAGGTCTGTATCAATACCCATCCAGATAACTGTCTGGAGTACCAGATAGTAGAGGATAGAACCAAAAGCAACGCTGAGAAGACGAAGCGCAAAGTTATGGAAGATCTTTCCAAAGATTGCTTCACCGATGATAACTGCAGCAAGACCGATAACGATAGCACCACGTCCCATGTTGACATCAGCAAATCCCTGATACTGTGCAAGGAGAGCACTGGAAAGCGCAACCAGTCCGTTGGAGATCATAAGACCAAGAACTTTACATACATCCGTATTGATTCCCTGTGCACGGGACATATTCGGATTACATCCGGTAGCGCGGAGGGAGCATCCAAGTTCTGTACCGAAGAACCAGTAAAGGATTGCAATCAGAACAACGATAAAGATTGCAACGATGAAAATTGTATTCTGATAAAATGGAACATTTTTTACATTACGGAGGGAAACAAGCAGATCAAATTTGTTTCCGTTTACTGCCTGGTTTGCTTTTCCCATGATCTTAAGGTTGGCAGAGTAAAGACCAAGCTGAGTCAGGATTCCAGCGAGGATCGCAGGGATTCCCATGAATGTGTGGAAGATACCTGTAGCGAGACCGGCAAGCATTCCGGCTCCGGTAGCAGCAAGCATAGAAACCCACACACTGTGACCGCTCATCAGCATCATAACGCAGACAGCACCGCCAGTACACATGGTGCCGTCAACAGTAAGGTCGGCTACATCGAGGATACGGAAGGTGAGATAAACACCAATTGCCATGATTCCCCAGATCAGACCCTGCGCAGCAGCGCCTGGAAGTGCATTGATTAAAGTAAGAATATTCATTTTTCAGTTCCTCCTGATAGCACAGAAAGCGAGAAAGGATAATTCCTTTCCCGCTGCCTGTATATATTTGTAATGTTTGATTATCTTCGAAAATTATTCAGCCTCTTCGGTTGTTTCCTCTTCAGATGTCTCGTCTTTTGCTGCATCATCATCAGAAGCTTCTTCTTCGTCTGCACCGATTGCTACATAATCATCCGGAACTTCAATACCGAGTTCTTCACAGATTTCCGGGTTGTATTCTTTTGTGAACTGTGGAGCATATTCAATTGGCATTTTGGAAATATCTTCACCATCTACAAGAACTTTGAGAGCCATTTTACCGGTAGCAACACCGAGGTCATAGTAATTGATGGAAAGTGTGGCAACACCGCATCCTTCGCAGATACCTTCCTCACCTGCGATTACCGGAACTTTTTCCGGAAGACAGATGTTGTTGATGATCTCTGTATTAGATGCAACAGTATTATCAGTCGGAACATAGATCACATCACTCTCAGTAGCTGCTGTTGTAGCAACAGAAGAGAGGTCGTTGGAGTCTGAGAATGCATAGTAAGTACATGTGTAACCTAATTTCTCAAGAGCTGCTTTTACTGTATCAACCTGATACTGGGAATTGGCTTCTGCTGAACAGTAGATAAGACCAACATTTTTTGCATCCGGGAACAGTTCGTTGAGCATTGCAGCCTGATCTTCAAGCGGAGCAAGGTCTGATGTACCGGAGATGTTTCCGCCAACAGTTCCATCGAAATCATCCAGATCAAGTGCTACACCGTATTCTGTAACAGCTGTACCAAGAATCGGGATATCAGATGTTCCTGCTGATGCTGCCTGAAGTGCAGGTGTAGCGTTTGCAAGAATCAGATCAACGTTTTTAGAAACAAAGTCGGTGATGATTGTAGAACATGTATTGGAATCACCCTGAGCGTTCTGCTCATCGAAAGTTACTTTATCGCCAAGTTCTTCTGTGATCGCATCTTTGAATCCCTGTGTTGCAGCGTCCAGTGCTTCGTGCTGTACGAGCTGGCAGATACCGATGTTGTATGTTTTATCATCTGCTTTATCTGCTGCAAATACGCTGACACCACCCATGCCAACTACCATTGTTGCAGACAGAATGCCTGCTAAAATCTGCTTTTTCATATTTTTAATCCTCCTGATTTTACTGATTCATGTTCGAATCAAATTAACTTTTTAAAGTATAACGCTTTAACGTGAAAAAGTCAAGAAAATTATTATTTCCTTACTAATATACAAAAAAATTAGGTTATCAAATAAATAGTACGTTTTTTGCAAATTTATTGACAATTTAAAAAGCGCCATGTATAGTAAAAGTACTTGCAAAGAGGCGTAACTGAGAAAGTTGTGCCTCTTTTGTTCCGCAACAGGAGTAAGAGCACAGAAAATGGAGGAAAGAAGAATGAAAAAAGCATTGGCAATTGGACTTGCAGCAGCTATGGCAGTTACTATGACTGCACCTGTATACGCAAGTGACGACAGCGAAAGTGGCAAAGGTATTGCAAAGGAAGACCTCAAGATTGGTGCAATTTACATCGGCGATGAGAACGAAGGTTACACAGCAGCTCATATGGCTGGTATCGATGAAATGCAGGAGGCACTTGGCCTTGACGATTCACAGGTTATTGAAAAAACTCTGATCGGTGAAGATGAGGGATGCTACGATGCAGCAGCAGACCTTGCAGATCAGGGCTGCCAGATCATTTTTGCAAACAGCTTCGGACATGAGACTTATATCCTTGAAGCAGCAGGGGAATATCCGGATGTGCAGTTCTGTCATGCAACTGGAACTCAGGCAGCATCAAGCGGACTTTCCAATATGCACAACTACTTCACAAACATTTATGAAGCTCGTTATGTGTCCGGTGTAGTAGCTGGCCTTAAACTGAATCAGATGATCGAAGATGGAACTATTACAGAAGATAGCTGCAAGATGGGTTATGTTGGTGCATTCCCGTACGCAGAGGTTATTTCCGGATATACTTCTTTCTACCTTGGCGCAAAGAGTGTATGCCCGTCCGTAACTATGGAAGTAAAATATACAAACAGCTGGGCAAGCTTCGACCTTGAAAAAGAATGTGCAGATGCGCTGATTTCTGATGGATGTGTTCTGATCAGCCAGCACGCAGATACAACAGGTGCTCCGACAGCATGTGAAGCAGCAGGCGTTCCTTGCGTTGGATACAATATTGATATGACATCTGTTGCACCGAATACAGCTCTTACTTCTGCATCTATGGACTGGGGTGTATATTACACATATGCAGTACAGTGCATGCTTGATGGAACAGCAATTGATACTGACTGGTGCAAAGGCTTCTCCGACGGCGCTGACAAGATCACACCTCTCAATGAGAAAGTTGTAGCAGAAGGAACAGACGAAAAAGTAAAAGAAGTGGAAGATGCACTTGCAGACGGATCCCTTCATGTATTCGATACTTCTACATTTACAGTAGATGGCAAAGAACTTACTACTTATAAGAAAGATGGCAGTGATACAGAATATGTTTCTGACGGATATTTCCATGAATCAGAATATGGTTCTGCACCGGCATTTGATGTAGCTATCGATGGAATCACATCTATCACAGAATAAGATCTGAAACAGGCGGAGCTGCTGGGTCAGCAGCTCTGCTTTTTTTCTTGTTATACGTGCAAAGGAAGTCTTCAGGGCGGAGGTTTCTTTTGCAGATATGACAATATATCAGATAAAAGGAGGGAACGATAGTGGAAGAAACTTATGCACTTGAGCTTAGAGATATTTCCAAGCGATTTGGATCAGTTCAGGCGAATGACCATGTAAATCTTACACTGAGGAAATCAGAGATTCTCGCAATTTTAGGTGAGAATGGAAGCGGTAAAACGACTCTGATGAATATGATCTATGGAATTTATTATCCAGATGAAGGTCATATTTTTGTAAATGGGAAGGAAGTAAAAATCCGTTCGCCAAAAGACTCCTATGAATTAGGAATAGGTATGGTACATCAGCATTTCAAACTGGTAGATGTACTTACGGCAGCAGAAAATATTGTATTGGGCCTGCCTGGTAAGGCCAGACTCAATATGAAAAAAATAACCGAAGATATTCAGAAACTGGTCAATAAATATGGTTTTGATCTGGACCTTTCCAAAAAAATCTACGAAATGTCCGTTTCTGAAAAACAGACAGTTGAAATTGTGAAGATGCTGTATCGTGGAGCAAGGATCCTGATCCTGGATGAGCCGACAGCAGTGTTGACGCCACAGGAAGCCGACAGGCTGTTCGATATTCTTCGAAACATGCGTGACGATGGATGTTCGATCATTATCATTACCCATAAATTGCAGGAGGTTCTTGCTTTGTCTGACCGCGTTGCAATTCTTCGAAAGGGTCAGTATATTGACACGGTAGAGACAGCACAGGCCAATGTGCAGAGTCTTTCAGAAATGATGGTTGGAGCCAAAGTAGATCTGAACATTGAACGTCCGAAACCTGAAAATGTAAAACCGCGTCTGATCATTGATGGAATCAACTGTAAGGACAAAGAAAATGTCAAGACACTGGATGATGTGGATCTGACAGTCAATACAGGGGAGATTCTTGGAATTGCCGGCATTTCAGGAAGTGGACAGAAAGAACTTCTTGAGGCGATTGCAGGACTGCAGAATGTAGAAAGCGGTTCCATACGTCTGTTGGATGATAACGGAGGCGAAATGGAACTTTCCGGAATGGATTCTATTTCCATTAATGAAGCGGGAATCAGCCTTGCTTTCGTTCCGGAGGATCGTATTGGTATGGGACTTGTCGGTGATATGGATATGACAGACAATATGATGATCCGAAGTTATCGTAATGGAAAGGGGCCTTTCCTGGATCGTAAGGGACCTAGAGCACTTGCAGAGAAGATCAAAGATCAGCTGGAAGTTATGACACCAAGTATTTCTGCACCGGTTCGCCAGATGTCAGGTGGTAATGTGCAGAAAGTTCTGGTAGGAAGAGAAATCGCACAGAATCCAAAAGTTCTTCTTGTAGCATTTCCGACTCGAGGTGTGGATATCAATACCTCTCATGTTATTTATCAGCTTCTGAATGAGCAGAAGAAAAAAGGCGTAGCAGTTGTCTGCGTAATTGAAGATCTTGATGTAGTACTTGAACTCTGTGACCGCATCGCGGTACTGTGTGGAGGAAAAATCAGCGGAGTGGTTGATGGCAGAACTGCAACCAAAGAAGGAATCGGTCTTCTCATGACGAAACATGAAAAAGGAGGGGTTGTCAATGAATAAAGAACCTTTCTTACAGGTAAGTAAAAGAAGAAACAAAGCCGGATGGCAGGAAAGACTGCTGATTCGATTTATTGCGCTGATCCTTGCACTGATCGTGTGCGGTGCTGTAATCGTCGCACTTGTCAAGATGAATCCGGTAGATGTATATAAAGCAATCTGGGATGGAGCAATGGGATCGGAACGTCGTATCTGGCAGACAATACGTGATACGATGGTTCTTCTGTGTATTGCAATCGGACTTGCTCCGGCATTCAAAATGAAATTCTGGAATATCGGTGCAGAAGGTCAGATCCTGATCGGTGGAGCCTGCTCTGCAGCAGTCATGATCTATGCCGGTGATAAGATGTCTCCGGTGCTGCTTCTGATCGTAATGTTCGTTGCAAGTGCCCTTGGTGGTATGATCTGGGGTATGATTCCGGCAGTGTTTAAAGCATACTGGAATACCAATGAGACTCTGTTTACTCTGATGCTGAACTATGTTGCCATGCAGGTGGTTACATATTGTATCGTTTTCTGGGAAAATCCAAAAGGTTCCAATACTGTTGGTATCATTAATCAGGCAACACAGGCAGGCTGGCTGCCGGAACTGTTTGGACAGAAATACGGCTGGAATGTTCTGATCGTTCTGATTTTGACTGTTGGGATGTTCATTTATCTGAAATACTGCAAACAGGGTTATGAGATCGCTGTAGTTGGTGAGAGTGAGAATACTGCAAAATATGCCGGTATCCATGTAAAGAAAGTTATTATCCGTACCATGGCAATCTCTGGTGCAATCTGTGGTATCGCAGGATTTGTTATTGTAAGTGGTGCGAGCCATACAATCTCTACTGCAACAGCAGGAGGACGTGGATTTACAGCAATCATCGTTGCATGGCTTTCCAAATTCAATACTTTTATTATGGTGGCTGTATCTTTTGGTATTGTATTTATGAATCAGGGTGCTGTTCAGATTGCGACTCAGTATGGATTGAATGAAAATGCATCCGATGTTATTCTCGGCATTATTCTGTTTTTCCTGATCGGGGCAGAATTCTTTATCAACTACAGAGTAAAGCGTACAAAAAAATAGGAGGTAGATGCAATGAGTGTACTGACCATCTTTATTCAAAAAGCAATTGTCCAGGGCATCTGTATTCTTTATGGTGCGCTTGGTGAAATTATGACGGAGAAATCCGGAAACCTGAATCTTGGTATTCCGGGAATTATGTATATGGGCGGTATTGCCGGCCTGATGGGAGCTTTTCTTTATGAAAAAGATAACCCGAATCCGAATGCATTTATAGGTGTCCTGATATCGTTTGTATGTGCCTTTGCATGTGCAATGATCGGTGGCCTGATCTACAGTATCCTGACCATTACTCTTCGTGTAAATCAGAACGTAACCGGTCTTGCTCTTACAATCTTTGGTACAGGTTTTGGTAACTTCTTTGGTGGTTCTATTTCCAAACTTGCCGGTGGTGTCGGACAGATTTCTGTAAAAGTAACAGGAAGTGCTTACACAGCCAAAATCCCGGGATTATCTAAGATTCCGGTGATCGGACCGATTTTATTCAATTATGGATTTATGACATATCTCTGTGTGATCGTAGCGGTGGTTTTGTCTTTCTTCTTATTTAAAACAAGAGCAGGCTTGAATCTTCGTGCAATTGGCGAGAATCCTGGAACAGCAGATGCAGCAGGTATCAATGTTATCAAATACAAATATCTGTCTACCTGTATCGGAGCAGGGCTTGCCGGACTTGGCGGACTCTATTTCGTAATGGAATATTCCGGCGGAACCTGGACAGACAATGGATTTGGTGACCGTGGATGGCTTGCAGTTGCGCTGGTAATCTTCGCCCTGTGGAAACCACTGAATGCAATCTGGGGAGCGTTCCTTTTTGGAGCACTTTATATCCTGTATCTGTATATCCCGGGACTGGGACGAAGTATGCAGGAGGTGTTCAAGGCATTGCCTTATGTTGTAACGATTATCGTACTGGTGTTTACAAGCTTCCGAAAGAAGAAGGAGCACCAGCCGCCGGCGGACTTGGATTACCGTATTTCCGTGAGGAGAGATAATAAAGGATTCCCGGTGATTATGGGATAATTAAATGAACCAGATGGGATTTTCGATAAATGTTCCTCTGGATACGTCTCAATTCAGAACTTCTAAGGTACCAAGGTGTACAGAACTTTGCTAAGAACAATACAGAAAATGCTGAACTCGCATCAAAGATGCTCAAACAGCAGCATTTTCTGTATCAACGCAAAAACCTGTACAACCAGGAACCTTCACGAAGTTCTTCAGGCGAGAACGTACCAGAGAAACATTTGCGAAAATTTTGCCTGGTTTTTATATTATCCTTGCTCTCACCGTACTTTATTTTGGAGTAGTGGCTGATGCCACTGGCGCCAGTGACCAGATATCAGCGCGGAGCGCGAGCCAGGTGGGGTACCCATGGCAATATAAAATAGAAGATATTGGAAATACACAGGAAGGGGAGAAACTGGATATAAACATATCGGATATAGAAACATCTGCAAGAGTCCTTAGAAATACTTGGGTATATACTGGATGCGTTATGAAGAAAAAGCACATTGTTTGAGCCGGTAGGTGAGTTATGTGCTTTTTCTTCATGTTTTTAGCAGATAGGATGTAACTTTAGTATTTCTGGACGATGAAGCCGTTTCAGTATCCGATATGTTTAATAAACAAGCTAGCTCCTTCCGTCATATACCATCATTTTTCTTCTAATTTTATATTGCATTCTTATAAAGTTAGTTATATAATACAGAAATATAAAAGAAAATTCTTCGGGGCAGGGTGACCGACGCGGTTGGAATTCCCTACCGGCGGTAAAGTCCGCGACCCGCGTAAGGCGGCTGATCCGGTGACTGGCACAAGTCAGAATTCCGGAACCGACAGTAAAGTCTGGATGAGAGAAGAACACGAATAATTCATACGTGCTCAGTACCCCGGGAAGATTATTCCCGGGATTTTTTTATGCAGCAGAAACTAATCTACCCACTAAACTTATCTGCAGCATAGCGTAGAATTTTCTTTTAGAAAAAAAGAACAATTCAAAAAGGAGAGACAAGTATGAGTGAACAGGTTTTAAAAAGTGGAAACGTAATGGAGAGGAGTCGTACAAGAACGATCACACAGATCGCAATGCTTGGAGCCCTCGCCGGAATATTAATGAATTTTGAATTCCCGCTCCCATTCCTGGCACCATCCTTCTATCAGCTGGATTTCTCTGAGATTCCGGTACTGGTAGGAGCCTTCGCAATGGGACCGATCGCAGGTATCCTGATCGAAGTGGTAAAAGTTCTGGTGCATCTTGTAACAATGGGAACTATGACAGCAGGTGTTGGTGATTTTGCAAACTTCCTCTTTGGATGTACATTTGTTGTACCGGCAGGAATCATCTACAGACTGCATCATAACAAGAGTCGCAAACATGCCGTTATTGGAATGGCAGCAGGTACAGTACTGACAACAGCAGCAGCCTGCCTTATGAATGCATTTGTACTGCTTCCGGCATATGGCAAAGCATTTGGTATGCCGATCGAAGCATTTATTGAAATGGGATCAGCAGTACATCCTTCTGTAAACAGCCTTCTTGGTTTTGTAGCATTGATCATCGTTCCATTTAACTTATTTAAATATATTCTGATTTCTGTAATCGTATTCTTTATTTATAAAAGAATTCGTGTTATCCTTAAGGGAGACTGATTCAGGCACAGCAGACAGAGTGTGCAGAAAAGAGGAAACCCATGGGAAAGATTCATAATGTAGAAAAAATGACAGATAACCGTTTTGTCAATCTGTATCATGTGGATGCTACAAGTGTTCACAATACCCCGGTGTCTTATTACGTGGCATCCAGAGCCAAGGATGTTCCGGCGCTGAAACTGAAGACCGGACGTAATGATCCGGATGGTGTGATCATTTATAGTATCTATGGAGAAAAGAAAGACAAGGTTGTTCTGGTACGCCAGTATCGCTACACATTGGGCGATTACATTTATGAATTTCCGGCAGGTCTGGTTGAGCCAGGCGAAGATTTCCATGAAGGTGCAGTCCGTGAGATGTATGAAGAAACTGGTCTTAAACTGGAACCTTTGAAAGTAGATTCTGCATTCGAAAAGCCGTATTTTACAACAGTAGGTATGACAGATGAATCCTGTGCAACTGTATACGGCTATGCCAGCGGTGAGATCAGTAAGGCAGCACAGGAAGACAGTGAGGAGATTGAAATCGTACTCGCTGACCGTACCGAAGTAAAGCGAATCCTCAAAGAAGAACGTGTGGCAATTATGTGTGCATATATGTTGATGCATTTTTTGAAGGATGAGGATCCATTTGAATTTTTGAACTAATATAGCTGAAATGTCATGACCGCCTGTGTGGATTGACATTTCAGTTTTTTTTACACATGAATGTGAGGCGTTAAAGATGAAAGAAATAATGGATTTTTTAAAAGAGGAAGGAATCAGTCCGGAACTGATTTACTGGAACAGCGGCCAGGCTGCTGACTCGAATCATGCCGGCTCAACTGGTAAAGACAGACCGGGTTGTGGTAATGCGTTCTTCACAGGCTGACAGCAGCCAGATATACTGCTTGGCAGATCTGGACGCCTGGATCCTGCGAGAGTGTGGAGATCGGAATATGTCATGGATGATCGGGTCTTTCATGCTAATTATGAAGAGAAAAAGCCACTGTTTACGGTGGATCTTCTTTTGGATGCGTCTGCGTCAAGATTACAGTATCAGGAAATGATCGCTGCGCAGGGAGTGATTCTTTCAGAAAGTCTTCAGGCATGTCATATTCCGGTCAGAGTTTCGGAATTCTGCAGTGTACGCGGATATACAGTGCTTCGGATTCTGAAGGCATTTGAGGAGAAAAAAAGTGATGTGAAAGTATCGCAGGAAGAATATGATGAGGTAGTTGCGATTAAGCCAATGTTTTTGAATGCTATGTATCAGTAAAGCTGCTGTGAACGGAGTGGACAGTAATTCAGTAAAAATAGAATCAGTAAAAATATAAAATAGCGGGTTGACAAGTTCTGGGTTGGCGTGTTATATTTTCATCAGTTGTAGTGTGTAACTCGATTTCAGGAGGCATTAACTATACATAACGAGAAGTGTTTATGTATGTTAGTGCCTTTTTTGTACAAAAACCGGTTGATTAAGGCACTTATGCATACTCACTTCTACCAAATATATAGAAGGAGAGTGTCAGATGAAAGACAAGATTTTTGGTGTTTTACAGCGTGTCGGACGAAGCTTCATGCTCCCGATCGCAATCCTTCCGGTAGCCGGACTTCTTCTTGGTATTGGAAGTTCTTTCACCAATGCAACAACGATTGAGACATATGGTCTGACAAAGATTCTGGGTGACGGAACACTGCTTCATTCCCTGCTGGTGATCATGAACAGCGTAGGAAGTGCAGTCTTTAATAACCTGCCACTGATCTTTGCAGTTGGTGTTGCAATTGGTATGGCAAAGAAAGAAAAGAAGTTGCAGCTTTATCAGCAGTTATCGCATTTTTCGTAATGAATACAGCGATCAATGCGATGCTGACAGTTACAGGACAGATTCTTGCAAATGGAGAGATCGCAGAATCCGTTCTTGAGGGAACGATCACTTCTGTCTGCGGTATCCAGTCACTGCAGATGGGCGTTTTTGGTGGTATTATCGTAGGACTTGGAGTAGCAGCCCTGCATAACAAATTTTACAGAATACAGCTGCCGAATGCGCTGTCATTCTTTGGTGGTACCCGTTTCGTTCCGATCATTTCCACAATCGTTTATATGTTTGTGGGAATTCTTCTGTATTTTGTATGGCCGGTAGTTCAGAACGGAATCTATGCTCTGGGTGGCCTTGTAACAGGAACCGGCTACATTGGAACACTGATTTTTGGACTTATTAAACGAGCACTGATTCCATTTGGTCTTCATCATGTATTTTATATGCCATTCTGGCAGACTGCTGTCGGCGGTACAATGGAAGTTGCAGGACAGATGGTACAGGGCGGACAGAATATTTTCTTTGCTCAGCTTGCTGACTCTGCAAATATTGCACATTTCAGTGCTGATGCAACAAGATATTTTTCCGGAGAATTTATTTTTATGATCTTCGGTCTTCCGGGAGCTGCACTGGCTATGTATCAGTGTGCAAAACCTGAGAAGAAAAAACAGGCAGGCGGACTTCTCCTGTCTGCAGCACTTGCATGTATGGCAACCGGAATTACAGAGCCACTGGAATTTTCTTTCCTGTTTGTAGCTCCGGCACTGTTTGCTGTTCAGGTAGTTCTGGCAGGTAGTGCATACATGATCGCACATATGCTGAATATTGCCGTAGGACTTACTTTCTCCGGTGGATTCCTTGATTTCTTCCTGTTTGGTATTCTTCAGGGAAACGCAAAGACAAGCTGGATGAGAGTTATCCCGGTTGGTATTATTTATTTCTTTTTATATTATTTTATTTTCAAATTCATGATCAAAAAGTTTGATTTCAAAACGCCTGGTCGTGAGGATGATGATGTAGAAACAAAGCTTTATACGAAGGCTGATGTAAATGCCCGCAAAGAGGCACAGAATGGTGCTGTTGAAGCTGGTTCTTCTGATCCGGTCAGCGAGGCAATCACAAGAGGTCTTGGTGGTAAGAAAAATATCAGTGATGTGGACTGCTGTGCAACACGTCTTCGTTGTACGGTTAAGGATGCATCTCTGGTAAACGATGGTATTTTAAAGGCAACAGGTGCATCAGGTGTGGTTCATAAGGGACTTGGCGTACAGGTTATTTATGGTCCAAATGTTACCGTTATCAAATCAAATCTTGAGGATTATCTGGAAACAGCACCAGATACTCTGGAAACACCGGCGGAAAGTGTTGAAACACCGGAAGTAAGTGAGCAGAAAGAAGATGCCGGACAGAAAGTTGTCGACCGCATTGTGATTTCCAGCCCGATCACTGGTGTAGCGGCTGAGCTCTCTACAGCACCGGATGAGGCATTTGCCCAGAAGATGATGGGGGATGGTGCGGTAGTTACACCGGAAGATCCTTATGTACGTGCTCCTGAAGATGGAGAAGTTGCCTTTGTCTTTGACACAAAACATGCAATTGGATTTGTAACAGAATCCGGAATCAGTCTTCTGATTCATGTGGGAATCGATACTGTAAAACTGAATGGTGAGGGATTTGAGGCACTGGTAGAAAGCGGGCAGGAAGTGAAGAAAGGAGATCCGATGCTGAAACTGGATCTGGATTATCTGAGCAAAAACGCACCTTCTATTGTATCACCGGTTCTTTGTACAGAGCTGGAGGATAACCAGAGAATCCATCTGTTAAATGAGGGTCAGGTCAAAGCAGGAGAGCCGCTTTTCGAAATCGAGGTTCTTCAGTAAGAACTACCCGGATGGGGAAGAGATACGGATGTTGTACAGGATAGCAAAAATTTTAAATCATAATTCCTTTATGGGAATCCAGGATGAAAATAACCAGGAATGTCTGGTTATGGGAAAAGGAGTTGCTTTTGGCAAGAAAGTGGGACAAACTGTTCCGGTCACTGCGGAAGCAAAGGTTTATTCATTGAAAGAAATGACAGAGCGAGGAGAGGCAAAAGATATCCTCAAATCGGTTTCACCACTTTGTCTGGAGTTTGCAAACGAAGTGCTGAATCAGGCGGAGCAGGAATTTGGCAAAGTAGACCGGACAATTCTTTTTACCATGGCAGATCATCTGGACTTTGCGATCCGCCGCATTCAGAATGGAGAGCAGATCAGCAACCCGCTGACTGATGACATCCGTGTTATGTTTTATAAAGAATATAAAGTAGCCAGTTGTATTCAGGAACTTCTGAAGGAAAAACTTCAGTTGGAGATAGATGAACATGAGATTGGCTATATCGCCCTGCATGTGCATGCTGCCATCGTAGATGAAAATGTTTCCCAGGCAATGGAGATTGCCAGAACAGTCCGCGAATGTATTTCTCTTGTAGAGAAAGAAACCGGAAATTCTATCGACGTCATGTCACTCGGATACAATCGTCTGATGAATCATGTGCGCTATATGGTAGCACGTGCAATCCATGGTGAGAAATTAAAAATGAATCTGAATGAATATATGTCCGTAAAGTTCCCGGAAGCATTTATGGCAGCAGAGCGAATCTGCCGTCAGATGGAAAAGAGCCTGAAGCTTCCGATTCCGGACATTGAAATCGGATATCTTGCCATGCATCTGGAAAGAATGTTAGATACGGATATCAATGAGTAAGATATAAAGTTAAATGTCACTGTCGAAGGTAACTGTAGGATAAATATAAATACAAAAACATAATATAAAAGGAGAACAAAACTATGAAAACATTTGAGTATACAATTAAAGACGAACTTGGAATCCACGCAAGACCGGCAGGACTTCTTGTAAAAGAAGCAAAAAAATTCGAATCTGAATGCACCATCACAAAAGACGGCAAAACAAAAAAACTCACACAGCTTATGATGCTTATGTCTCTTGGTGTAAAACAGGGTGACACTGTTACTGTAACAGCAGAAGGCGCTGATGAAGAAGCTGCAGCTGCTGCATTAAAAGAATTCTTTGAGAATAACTTATAATTCGCTGGAACGACCAGAATCAGTTTACATTTGAATTCAGGGAGGAAAAGGAATGCAGTGTTTTCAGGGAAAATCTGTATATAAAGGAATCGCGATGGGACCGATCGTGGTTCTTAAGAAAAATGATTATCAGGTAAAACGTACCCGTATCGAAGATACAGAAGCAGAAGTAAAACGTGTGGATGAGGCATTAAAAACATCTCAGGAACAGCTGCAGAAACTGTATGACAAGGCTGTCAGAGAAGTTGGCGAAGCCAGTGCTGCAATCTTCGAAGTACATCAGATGATGCTGGAGGATGAGGATTATCTGGAGGCAATCCAGAATATGATCCGTACAGAACAGGTCAATGCCGAGTATGCGGTTGCGGTTACCGGCGATAATTTCGCAGAGATGTTTGCTTCCATGGACGATGATTATATGAAAGCACGTTCTGCCGATATCAAAGATATCTCTGAACGTCTTGTACGTAATTTAAGTGGACAGGGAGATGTGGATTTAAGCGAAATCGAGCCATCTGTAATTGTAGCGGATGATCTCAGCCCAAGTGAGACAGTCCAGATGGACAAAGATAAGATCCTTGCATTTGTAACAGTTCACGGATCTACCAATTCTCATACAGCGATTCTTGCGCGTATGATGAATATTCCGGCACTGATCGGAGTAAAAATGGATCTGGAAGCTCTTCAGAGTGGAGTGACAGCGGTTGTAGACGGTTTCCAGGGAATGGTTACTTTTGACCCGGATGAAGAGACAAAAGCACAGACTGAAACCAAAATACAGGAAGAAGCTGAGAAACTGAAGCTTCTTCAGGAACTCAAAGGCAAAGAAAACATTACTCTGGACGGACGTAAGATTAATATTTATGCAAACATTGGAAGCGTTGGCGATATTGGTTATGTGATGGAAAATGATGCCGGCGGAATCGGACTTTTCAGAAGTGAATTCCTGTATCTTGGAAGAAACGATTTCCCTACTGAGGAGGAACAGTTCCAGGCTTACAAGCAGGCAGTACAGATGATGGCAGGTAAGAAGGTTATTATCCGTACATTGGATATCGGAGCCGACAAACAGGTAGATTATTTCAATCTTGGTAATGAAGATAACCCGGCTATGGGATACCGTGCAATCCGTATTTGTCTGAGACAGCCGGAAATTTTCAAAACTCAGCTTCGTGCACTTCTCCGCGCAGCCGTTTATGGAAATCTTTCTATCATGTATCCGATGATTACTTCTACAGAAGAAGTAAAGAAAATTTATGAGATCGTAGCAGAAGTAGAAGAAGAGTTGAAAGCACAGGAGATTCAGTATAAGATTCCGGAACAGGGAATCATGATTGAGACTCCGGCAGCAGCGATCATCAGTGATAAACTGGCAGAGATGGTTGATTTCTTCAGTATTGGAACGAATGATCTGACCCAGTATACACTGGCAATTGACCGCCAGAATGAAAAACTGGATGAGTTCTATAATCCACATCATGAAGCAATCCTGCGTATGATCCAGATGGTTGTGGACAATGCGCATAAATGTGGTAAATGGGCAGGTATCTGCGGAGAACTTGGAGCAGATGCAACTCTTACCGAGCAGTTTGTACGTATGGGACTGGATGAACTCTCTGTAGCACCATCCATGGTTCTGAAGCTTCGTAAAATCGTTCGCGAGATGAAAGTAGAAGAATAAGTAAATAAGAAAAAATATCAAAAATGAAAACCGTTTTCATATTGACACTCTATCAGAATGTGCTATAATATGAAAACGGTTTTCATTTTGGGTAAAAAGAAGGAAGAAATTATGGGAACGAAAGCACCTTATCAGACAAAACAAATGAAACAGATACTGGCTTATCTTCAGACGATAGAGGGTACACATGTGACGGCCGCAGATGTCTGCTCCTATTTCAAAGAGCAGGGAATCAATGTCGGAACAACGACAGTTTATCGTAATCTTGAGAAGATGGTAGAACAGAGGCTTGTTGCCAAGTATAACGTGATGGGACGAGCAGTGCCTGTTTTGAATATCTCGGAGCAGAAGAACATTGTCATAAGACCTCCTGTTTCCACTGCAAATGTGAAAAATGTGGAAAACTGATTCATCTTCACTGCGAGGATGTGGTTAAACTGGAGCAGCACCTGATGGACAGTCACGGATTTCGCATGGATCCGTGCAGAACGGTTTTTTATGGAATCTGTGAAGAATGCAGAGGACTGGAAGATGACAAAAAAGAAACAGAGACTGTACATATCAGGGCAAAATAAGCGGAATATAAGGTAACGGAGTAGAATGCTGAGACAGAAGAAAGCAGGTATAAGGATGAAAAAATGGATCACTGGTGCGCTAGCAATTCTGCTGGGTGTGATGAGCATTGCGATTCCTTTTTCAGGAATGCACATAGCAGAAGCTAAAACAACGGAGGAAACAGACAGGAAACTGAATATTGTGACAACCATTTTTCCGGAATATGACTGGACAAGAAATATTCTGGGGAACAGGGAAGCGGATGTGAATCTTACGATGCTCCTGGATAATGGGACAGACCTTCATAGTTTTCAGCCGGCAGTGAAAGATATTATGAAAGTATCCAGCTGTGATCTCCTGATTTATGTGGGTGGAGAATCCGACCAGTGGATTGAGGATGCACTGGAATCGGCTCAGAATAAAGATATGAAGACGATTAATCTGATGGAAGTCCTTGGCGATACGATTAAGGAAGAAGAAACAGTTGAGGGTATGCAGGACAGTGAACACGAACATGGTCATGAGGACGAGCATGCCCATGAGGGTGAGGATGAGAAGGAATATGACGAGCATGTCTGGACTTCCATGCGAAATGCTTCTGTGATCTGTGACGCGATTGCAGAAACGCTTGAGGAGATGGATCCTGAGAATAAAGAAATCTATCAGACAAATGCTGAGAACTACAAAGCAAAACTTTCTACACTGGATCAGAAATATCAGGAAACGGTAGATACAGACAGACAGAATACGCTGATCTTTGCCGATCGTTTTGCATTTCGTTATCTGGTCGATGATTATGGACTGAACTATTATGCAGCTTTTTCCGGATGCTCTGCAGAGTCGGAAGCAAGCTTCAAGACTGTGACTTTTCTTGCGGGTAAACTGGATGAACTGGGAATAAAAACGGTATTGACGATTGAGAAGTCCGATGACAGGATAGCACAGACCGTGATTGAAAATACAAAAAAGAAAGATCAGAAGATCCTCGAGCTTAATTCCATGCAGTCGATCACTTCGGATGAGATTAAAAACGGAGTGACATATCTTTCTGTGATGGAAGATAATCTGAAGGTTCTGAAAGAAGCACTTAAGTAGGAAAAGAGGAACAACAATGGCACAGCTTACATGTAAAAATCTTACATTGGGATATGATAACCGGGCAATTCAGGAAGACCTGAATTTCTCTATTGATGCAGGTGATTACCTTTGCATCGTAGGTGAAAATGGTTCCGGTAAATCTACATTGATGAAGACACTTCTTCATCTGCAGGCACCGATCAGCGGCAGTATTGAACTGGGAGATGGCCTGAAAAAAAACGAAATTGGTTATCTGCCGCAGCAGACGCTGGTGCAGAGAGATTTTCCGGCATCCGTGAGGGAAATTGTGTTATCTGGATGCCAGAGTCGTTGTGGATGGAGACCTTTTTATAACAAAGAGGAAAAAATGGTTGCCCAGAGAGCCATGGAAAAAATGATGATCCAGGATCTGGCAGATCAGTGCTATCGCGAACTTTCCGGAGGGCAGCAGCAGCGGGTTCTTCTTGCAAGAGCTCTTTGTGCAGCACAGAAGATCCTGCTTCTGGATGAGCCGGTTTCGGGACTTGATCCGAGAGTGACAGCAGAGATGTACCAGCTGATCAGGAATCTGAATAAAAAAGATGGAATTACGATCATTATGATCTCACATGATATTGCGGCGGCAGTAAAATATGCAACACATATCCTGCATATCGGGGAGCATTGCTTCTTCGGAACAAAGAAACAGTATCTGGAAAGCAGTCTGGGAAAGGCGTTTACTGGACAGGAAGGAGAGGACGAATAAGATGTTTGAGACACTTCGTATGTATTTTCAATACCCGTTTGTGCGTTATGCATTGATCGTTGGGGTACTGATCGCATTATGTTCTTCACTTCTGGGCGTGACTCTGGTATTGAAACGTTTTTCCTTTATCGGTGACGGACTTTCTCATGTGGCATTTGGGGCAATGGCGATAGCATCTGTCCTGAATATTACCAACAATATGCTGTTTATCCTGCCGGTAACAGTAATCTGTGCGATCCTTCTTCTTCGTGCTGGTCAGAACACAAGAATCAAGGGCGATGCGGCGATTGCCATGATCTCTGTCGGAGCCCTGGCAATCGGATATCTTTTGATGAATCTTTTTTCCACCAGCCCAAATATCTCCGGAGATGTATGCAGTACATTGTTCGGCTCCACATCGATCCTGACACTGACAAAAGGCGAGGTATGGCTGTGTGGAATCCTTTCTGTTGTGGTTGTTGCTATTTTTATTCTTTTTTATAATAAAATTTTTGCAGTAACATTTGATGAGAATTTTGCCAGAGCGACCGGAACGAGAGCGAATGCCTATAATCTGCTGATTGCAGTTGTGATTGCAGTGATCATTGTACTTGCAATGAATCTGGTAGGTTCACTTCTGATTTCAGCACTTGTAATTTTTCCGGCGTTGTCAGCAATGCGGTTGTTTAAATCTTTCCGTTCGGTAACGATCAGTGCGGCAGTGTTGTCCGTTTTAAGTGCTACTGCCGGCATTCTGATCTCCATTCTGGCAGGTACTCCGGTTGGCTCCACGATCGTGGCAGTGGATATTGTTGTATTTCTGATTTCTTATGGCATTGGAAGGATTACGGGAAGATAAAAATATCTCAGCCGGAGCTGGATCCCCGACTGAGACAGTATTTTAAAAATGTTGGTTTATAACAGGAATTCTTGTAGAACTCAGATTTCTACGAGGATTCCTTTTTCTTTGTCATAATGGCAGTATTTGCCATTTGCGGAGATGAACGGCTGATATGTATCGGTACGGGTGTCTTTGACATAGACAACACCGGTTGCGATCATCTCAACAAGAGAGAAACGTTTGCTCAGGCTGGAAATCCACGCATAGGTCTTCTCGCTGTCAGAGTCAGCTGCAAGCAGACTGTAACCGCCGTCACAGGCTTTGAGAGAGAAATAGATTTTTTCAGGTTTTACAATTTCCTTGAAAACCTGACTGGTAATGTAAGAAGAGAAATTCTCCTTTACAAATTTCTGGAAGGTTTTCGTGGTATAAACTTCTCCGGATACTTCATCAGTGATTCTGTCTCCACGCTCCAGACGGTTCTTGATCAGAGTCAGAACTTCGATCGTCCAGTTGATAAAGGAGATACTGCTGTAGGTCATGCTTTCCTGAAGCTGGTCGATCAGCTTTTTTGTCAGGACATTTGATTTGGCCGCTTCGTTAAAAAGTTCTTCGTTCATAATGTTCCCTCCATAATAAATGTATGTGGTAATTGATAATTTTTATTATAAAGTGCAGTTGTGCAAAAAGCAATGAAAAACAGATGAAACATCATAAAAATTGTATAAAATACACATACTTAGCACTTGCTGTTGCTTGAACCACATATTTTGAATATGTTGCAGAAAAATAGGGAATCAGTTACAATAGAATCAGGTGTGAAATCAGAATTCAAAATAAAGAAGAGAATAAGATCTGCCGGCAGTTCGGGGCAATTGATGGGATGGAAACAGAATGAAGAAGGATAAAGATAAGAAACTGACTTATTTTTTGAGAGCCGCGATGATGGTTCTGACAACGATATTAATCGTATTGTTTCTTGTGATCATGTCGATGGTGGGCAAAATACAGGGAACAGCCAGGGTTGTGAATTATGCGGGACTTGTCCGGGGTGGTACACAGAGGATGGTTAAGCTGGAAATCTCCGGTGCACCGCAGGATAAGATGTATGAGACGATTTCTTCTTACATAGAGGGGCTCCGAAATGGCAGTGAGAAACTGAATTTTGTACGTCTGGATGATGAAGATTTCCAGACTAAGATGGATGAACTGGAAAAATATTTTGATGAATTGAGAAGTGAAATCCTCCTTGTTCGCGAGAAGGGTTATGAGAATACAGAAATTATAGAAAAGAGCGAAAAATTTTTCCAGATCTGTGATGAGGCAGTAGGTTTTGCAGAAGTCTATTCACAGAAAAAAGCGACCGGACTGGATCATCTGGAAAAAATCGTATTGGTTGATATTCTGGGACTGGTATTGATCATTGCTACGGAACTGATAAAGGTGGTACGTTTTGCTGCACAGAATAAGATTTTGCAGAAAAAAGTCTATCTGGATGAGGCGACAGGCCTTCCAAACAAAAATAAGTGTGAGGAGATCCTGAATGAGACGGAGCCGATACCGGTGAATGAGCTGGTGGCAATGTGTGTGTTTGATCTGAACAATCTGCGAACGATCAACAACAATCTGGGACATGACAAAGGGGATGAGTATATTCGCTCTTTTGCAATCCAGCTCCGTGAGGCGGTACCGGAAGAATTTTTTGCAGGTCGTGATGGTGGTGATGAATTTATTGCGGTTCTGAAGGGACTGGACCATGAGGCGTTCGGAAATGTCTGCAGAACATCCGCAACCAGCTGCAGAATATTCCAGACAGCATCCGGAAATGCCAATCAGCTATGCAGCCGGTTATGCACTGTCAAGTGACTTTGAAGGCAGTACGATGAGAGAACTCTTCCGTTT
>ENA-OQCO01000231-OQCO01000231.1-human-gut-metagenome-genome-assembly--contig:-NODE-231-length-32952-cov-3.054410_pt1 | contig 32952 bp, 38 predicted proteins | sample MGYA00242500_ERZ504582 | MGnify/ENA primary metagenome ERZ504582 (study PRJEB26092, sample SAMD00036346) | human gut metagenome | host: Homo sapiens | study: EMG produced TPA metagenomics assembly of... | reverse complement strand
CAAATCCAGAATCAAATATAATACCTGGCTGACGAAAAAGCATATTGTAGAAAAAAAGATTCTCCCAATATTTTTCGAAAAAGAAGTTGACAGGAAATAAAACCTTCCGATATTCGACAGTGGCAGAACACCATGATGAACTATCGAAATAAACAAGGAGAAGGCTATTCACAGGTCTATCTAAAGACCATCCATAATCAGCTGAGTGCAATTTTGAATCATGCAGTTAATTTCTATGATTTGAAAAGCAATGCTGCACGCAAGGCAGGATCTATGGGAAAAGAAAGAACAAAAGAGATGCTTTTCTGGACAAAAGAAGAGTATATGAAGTTCATTGAAGCGGTGGCGGATAAGCCGATCTCCTTTTATGCATTTGAAATTCTATATTGGTGTGGAGTCCGTATGGGAGAGTTGTTAGCGCTGACACCGGCAGATTTCGATTTTCAGGCTTGTACTATCCGGATCAATAAATCTTATCAAAGATTAGAGGGGAAGGATATTATTACGGATCCAAAGACTGTGAAGAGTAATCGTATGATCACCATGCCGGAATTTTTAAGCGAAGAATTAGAATCGTATATAGGAATGCTGTATGGTTTAAATGAAAATGACAGGATATTCCAAATTTCAAAAAGCTATCTTCATCATGAAATGGATCGAGGTGTGAAGTTGTCAGGAGTGAAGAGAATACGAATCCATGATTTACGACATTCTCACGTGTCATTGTTGATCAATATGGGGTATTCTGCGGTGGCAATTGGAGAAAGGGTAGGGCATGAAAGTGTGGAAATCACATATCGATATGCGCATTTATTCCCGACAATCCAAACAGAGATGGCGGAAAATCTAAATCAGGAAAGAGAGGAATATCTAGATGAGTGAAAAAAATAGGGATAACAAGAATCGGTGGCGTAATGTAACTATAGCGTTTCGAATGTCTCCGGAAGAAAATGAAGAGCTGGATTTAAGAGTAAAACTTTGTGGATACCAGACGAGACAAGAATATATCATTGAAAGCGTTTTACATCAAAAAGTCACAGCAGTAGGAAATCCATTGATGTTAGTACAGTTTAGAAAACAGCTTCGAGGGATTGAAGAGGAACTGAAAAGGTTAACTATATTAGAGGATGCCGATGAAGAGTTGTTTACACCTATTCGAACAATGTTGGAGATATTAAATGCATTTGCAGAAGAAAGAAACTATGAAAGAAGGAAAAAGAAAAAGCCCAGAAATAATCTGAGCAAGTTCCTTGATTATCAGAATAACTGATATACCATCCTAACAACTTGAGTATATCACAAAATTGTTGTTGCAACAATTGTTAAATTCTGTTTGCCAGGGACTTGCCCGGTTGGGCAGGAGGTGGAAATGGAAGATAATTATAGAGAAGTAAAAAAGGCAGAACCATGCCTGAAATTGATCCACATGGATCAGGTTGAAGTGGAAGAAATCGAATGGCTCTTTTATCCCTTCATACCATACGGGAAGGTCACCATTATTCAGGGAGATCCTGGAGAGGGGAAAACCACCGTGGTGTTGCAGATCATTGCAAAGTTAACAAAAGGAGAAGCAATATTAAGTGAAACAAGCGAAGGGAAATCCGAAGAGGCAGGTGTAGAGCCAATCAATGTGATTTATCAAACAGCTGAAGATGGATTGGGCGATACGATCAAACCGAGATTGTTAGCGGCAGGGGCAGATTGTTCCAGAGTCTTGGTAATTGATGACCAGGATCAGCCATTAACCATGGTAGATGCAAGGCTGGAGGAGGCGATTATACAGACGAAAGCAAGACTTGTAGTATTAGATCCAATTCAAGGCTTTCTAGGGGCTGGTGTTGATATGCATAGGGCAAATGAGATTCGTCCATTGATGAAAAGAATTTCTGTATTAGCAGAGAAATATCAATGTGCCATTATTCTGATCGGTCATATGAATAAGAATAGTAATGGAAAATCATCCTATCGTGGATTGGGTTCTATTGACTTTCAAGCGGCAGCAAGAAGCGTGTTGATTGTTGGAAGAGTGAAAGATGAACCGGAAATCCGAGTGATCTGTCATGTAAAGAGTTCTCTTGCTCCGGAAGGAGATGCTATCGCCTTTCGATTAGACAAAGAAAAAGGATTTCATTGGATTGGAAAATATGACATCAGTGCAGATGACTTATTGTCTGGTGATGGACGAGGGCAAAAAATCCGAAGTGCGAAGATTTTTTAAAAGAGATCTTAGCAAATGGATCAATGGAACAGGCAAAAATAGCGGAAGAAGCAGAAGAACGAGGAATTAAAAAGAAAACACTTTGGAATGCGAAGAAGGAATTACAGATTGATTCTGTGAAGATAGGAAATAAATGGTTCTGGATGTTACAAGAAGAGTAAAGGAAGATGGCAAGATTACCATATCTTAAAGAATAGGGAATCTTGCCACCTTGATTAAAAAGGAGTGAAGTGATGAAAAAAGTACAGATTGATTATGAACTGTTTCGAAAATTGATCTTTTATCATTTGGGTTCAGATGATCAGTATGAAGAAGATATTCGAAATGGCTTGGAAGAAAAATTGGATGCATTAGTCAGACATGAACTCTATACGAAGTATAAGACTGCTCCTTCTGAGGAAGAGCAGGAGAAAGCACGACAGGAATATTTAGATAAGCGTGGAGTGTCAGCTAGTTATCGATGGTGATGTTTGTTTGGGGAATATAGAACAGGAGCGTGGCACGCACCTGTGAATATCAAACAAGGAGAATTGCTGTAGGGTGTAGCCGATACAGTACTGGCTGATTTGAAAGCTCCCGGCAGGGCGCAAGAGTACTTTTGATGGACGTTAGGCTGTCGAAAGTGCTTTTGCGTTACTTTGACAAAAGTAACAAAACCGCCGTATCCGGCGAAAGTTTCTTCAATATCGCCATGTCTGGCGTAAATAAAAATTATGTGCCATATCTGGCACTCAAACAGAAAAGAGGTGAGAAAATTTATGATGAAAAGAACAATCAGTGGCATGATCGGAGCCGGTTCACTGGCTCATAATAGACGGGATTTTGTAGCAGAAAATGTAGATCCAGACAGAGTACAACTGAACATTTGTTATAAGAATGAGAATCTGAAGGAAGTTTATAAAGAGCTGTTTGACGATGCGGTTGAGAGATACAATGTCGGGAAAAGAAAGGATCGGCAAATTGCAAATTATTATGAAAAAATCCGACAGGGCAAACAGGAGAAGTTGTTCCATGAAGTGATCTTCCAGATAGGAAATCGTGAGGATATGGCAGTGGGAACATCAGAAGGAAATCTGGCTGTAAAGATACTGGACGAATATGTGAAAGACTTCCAGAAGCGGAATCCGACACTTCGGGTATTTAGCTGCTATCTGCATCAGGACGAAGCTACTCCGCATCTGCATATTGACTTTGTTCCTTATGTGACCAACTGGAAGGGAAAAGGAATGGATACAAGAGTTTCACTGAAACAGGCATTGAAAAGTCTTGGATTTCAAGGTGGAAATAAGCATGATACAGAACTGAACCAGTGGATAAATCATGAAAAAGGAGTGCTGGCAGAAATTGCAATGCAGCATGGAATTGAATGGGAGCAGAAAGGTACACATGAAGAGCATCTGGATGTTTACAATTTCAAAAAGAAAGAACGTAAGAAGGAAGTGCAGGAACTGGAACAGAAAAAAGAAAATCTGACAGCAGAGAATGAAGGCCTGACTTCTCAGATTGCGGACGCAAGGGCAGATATTAAGCTACTGGAAGAAGAAAAAATTCAGTTCCAGAAAGATAAAGAGATAGCGGAAAAACGTGCGGAGAAAGCAGAAACGGAATTGAAAAAACTTGAAGACAGAAGAGAATTCCTGCAACCAGTGATGGATAATGTCAGTAAGGAAATAAAAGAATATGGAATGATCAAAACATTTCTGCCGGAAGCTACAGCATTGGAACGTGCGGTAACTTACCGGGATAAGAAAATAAAACCATTATTCATTGAAATGAAAAACAAAATCGGTGCGATGGCTGCACAGGTGAAAGAACTCACAAGAGAAAGAGATAGTTGGAAAAGTAAGTTTCAGAAGAAAAAGCAAGAGCATGAAAAAACAAAAAAGGAACTGGCAGAAGTTCAGAAAGATTATCAGAAATTATCCGGTGAAAAAGAAATACTGCAAGGACTTGCGGACAGATACAATCGACTTTTACGCATGTTAGGAAAAGATATGGTAGAAAGATTGGTGCAGGACGATATCCGGATGCAGGCGGAACTTGAAGCGAAAAAGCAGCAAGCGCAGATGCCGAAAAAAATAAGTGATCGTATACCGTGGGCGAAAGAACGAAGTGAAGAACACAATGCACAAATTAAGAAGAATAAAGCAAAGTACAGAGGAATGGAGTTGTAAGAATATGAAGAAACAAATTTATGATGAAAAGAACGGACTGAGTTACACATTGCATGGAGATTATTATCTACCAGACCTAGAAATCAATGAGGAAGAACCCGCATATGGGAAATATGGAATAATGCGAAAACAGTTTTTGAAGGAGCACAGGAGTGCCAGGTATCAGTATCTGGTACTGACCGGGAAACTGACGGAGCATTTGAATCAGATTGATAAAGAGGTCAGAGAAAAAGTTGAGATGCTGGTGGAACAGATGGCTGGACAATGGGGAGTGACAGAAGAATTGAAGATGCAGGATCAGATGGAATGGGTGAGGAGGATGAATATATATCAAAGCAACTGCTGAAGAAATAGTATATAAAAATATAATCTTTATGTAGAAAAGAGGCTGTCTGCAGGCGTTGTGGACAGCCTCCTGTATAGGCGGGGTTTATTCTTCAGATATATCATAGTCGGTGGCTGTATCAGAAAATTTTGTATCCCAAATGGCTTCTTCAATGGCTTGTAAACACTCATCTGTATGTTTGGAAATGTCTTGTCCCCAGAAGTGAAGGACAGTATAGCCTAGGAATAAAAGCTTTTTATCATTTTCATAATCACGATTACGATTTCGTTCGATTTTTTTGATCCAAAAGTCTGGATTTTTCCCTTTTTCAAGTCGAAGTTTGAGAATCTCCCAATCCTTTCCGTGAAAAAATTCACTATCGCAAAAAATAGCAATTTTATATTTGGTAAGAACAATATCAGGAGAACCAGGGAGAGCTTTATAATTTTTACGATAGCGATAACCTTTGTGCCATAGAGCTTTTCTGAGTAATAATTCTATGGAAGTATCTTTGCTGTGGATCTTACGCATATTGTTTGAAACAGTAGCGGAATCACGTGACATATAGGTACCTTCTTTCTGCCTGAACTGATGAAAATATATTATCAAAAAACAGAAGAAATAGCAAAGGGGATAAGAAACATACAAGAGGAAATCTAACGATATAGTGAGAAAATTGCTTGTTGCTAATTGTGGTATATGGTAAAATATGAGTTGTACTATTTTTGATTTTGGAGGAATTTTAATGGCGATTTGTTATGACAAATTATGGAAATTACTGATAGATAAAAAAATGAACCGCACAGAATTGAAGGAAGCGTCAGGAATAAGTTTTAATGTATTAGCTCGATTAGGAAAGAATGAGCCAGTTTCATTTGAATCGATAGAAAAAATATGTTTTACATTAAATTGCAAGATAGAAGATGTTGTAGAGATACAAAAAGAAGAACCACTACAAATCGATAGTGATGCCTTTACAACCATAGAACTGTTTGCTGGAGCTGGCGGTTTGGCTTTAGGGATAGAAAAAGCTGGATTTGAACCATTGGGACTAATAGAGTTTGATAAAGATGCTGCAGAATCTTTGAAAACCAATAGACCGAACTGGAGAGTTATTCATGATGATATAGCTAATATATCTTGCTTAGATTTGGAAGATTATTTTGGTATAAAAAAAGGAGAACTGGATTTATTATCAGGAGGGGCACCGTGTCAGGCTTTTTCTTATGCTGGAAAAAGATTAGGACTTGAAGATGCAAGAGGAACACTTTTTTATCACTATGCAACTTTTTTACAGAAATTACAGCCAAAGATGTTTTTATTTGAAAATGTGCGAGGATTGCTGACTCATGATAAGGGAAGAACATATGCAACGATAACAAATATTTTTGAACAGGCGGGATATACCATTCAGAAAAAGGTTTTAAATGCGTGGGATTTTGGTGTACCGCAGAAAAGAGAGAGACTAATCACTGTTGGAATTAGAAATGATTTAGTAGGAAAAGTTTCATTCTCATTTCCTAAAGAACATGATTATAAGCCTGTTTTGAGAGATGTTTTATTGGATTGCCCAGAAGGACCAGGAGTGCCATACGGGGAAAATAAAAGAAAAATATTTGAATTAGTTCCACCTGGAGGATATTGGAGAGACATCGATCCAGAGATTGCAAAAGCATATATGAAAAGTTGCTGGGATATGGAAGGTGGAAGAACAGGAATTCTTAGGAGGATGAGCCTGGATGAACCGTCATTAACGGTATTGACTTCACCGTCTCAGAAGCAAACAGAAAGATGTCATCCATTGGAAGCAAGACCGTTTACGGTACGTGAGAATGCAAGATGTCAAACATTTCCAGATGAATGGCAATTTTGTGGAAGTGTTCAATCTCAGTATAAACAGGTTGGAAATGCTGTTCCTGTCAATTTGGCATATGAAATTGGGTTAGAGATACATAAATCATTAGAGGGGGTAAAATAAATGGCGTGGAATTTAGATTTTATATCAGAAGAAGATTTTAAGAAGCATGTGCGTGCAACGATTATGAAATATGGAGAAAAACTGGAATCGTATGATTTGAAGCGGTTCAATAGTAACCTGATTGATCCGATTAAGCTGATTTTTGATAAATCGGTGTATCGTACAAGCTGGGAAGAAATTGTAAATAATGAAATTTTCCGGCAGAGAGATAAGTCTAATAATAATGATATAGGATATTTTCACCAGAATATTTTTTCCTATTTCAAAGGATGCGAAGTCCCGCAGGCAGGCTGGGATGTTATTTACAGAAATCCCGATGGAATACAAATGCCAGATGGAGATATTGTACATACAATATATGTGGAAATGAAAAACAAACACAATACTATGAATTCTGCATCTTCCGCAAAAACATATATAAAGATGCAGGGACAGATTCTGGAAGACGATGATTGTGCGTGTCTGTTAGTTGAAGCAATTGCAAAGAAATCACAGAATATAAAATGGTCAACAAAGGTTGATGGGAAGAACGTGCAGCATAGATTGATTCGCCGTGTAAGCATGGATCAGTTTTATGCAATTCTCACTGGTGAAGAAGATGCATTTTATAAGATGTGTATGGCATTGCCGGAGGTAATCAATTCTGTTGTAAATGAAGAAGGCGGTGTTGAAGTACCACACGATACGGTTATTGATGAATTGAGAAAAGTGGCATCATTATATGGTGATGAAAACGACGAGCTGTCTATGGCAATGGCTGTATATATGCTTGGATTCAATACGTATATGGGATTTGGAGATAAAATCCGTGGAGAATTAGGAGAAAATAAAGATGGAATGCTGAAACGGATTTATGAATATGTGAAACGGTTAAAATAGGCATATAAAGAATGGTGGGGAATGAACATGAGCACTTCGACACATGATTTATTTGATTTTTTTAAAAAGGCAAATAGTAATATTTCGGATGAATACACAAGAATTTGTAGAAGAGTGAATGAAGATCCAGGAACTGCAGGGGATCAAGGAGAAGAAAACTGGAAAGAACTTTTGGAATCTTGGATTCCACCTTATTTTCAAATAGTTACAAAGGGAAGAATATTAAGTGATTCAGGGGAAACAAGTCCGCAAGTGGATGTGATTGTTTTATCACCAGATTATCCTAAAAGTTTGTTGAATTGCAAGGAATATTTATCTGGAGGAGTAGTGGCTGCATTTGAATGTAAAACTACATTAAGACGTAAACATATTGGCGAATTTATAGAGCATTCAAAGAAGATAGAAAAATTAGCTATTAATGAGAATGGAACGCCGAGAAAAGACTTACAAAGCAAAATTTATTACGGATTATTAGCGCATTCACACGAATGGAAAAAGGAAAATTCGAATCCGAAAGAAAATATTGAAAAGGCCATTTGGGAATATGATGAAAAATATGTTACACATCCTAGAGAGATTCCAGATATTATATGTGTTGCTGATTTAGGGGTATGGAAATCTCAAAAGATGATAGTGCCAAATTATGATAACGGAAAAGGTCTAAAGGGAAATTATGTTATGAGTGGGTACATAGCATCGGATAATAAAGAAGAATTTTTTACTCCTGTAGGTTCATGTGTTTTTGATCTGCTTCAAAATATTGCGTGGCGATATCCAAGTGTAAGAGATATTGTAACTTACATGAGAAAATTAAATATTTCTGGTAGCGGTAGCGGATATTCTAGACCATGGGAATGGAGTATATTGTCTGAAGAAACACAAGAAAATATATATAGATTAAAAAATGGTGGATTTTGGAATGAATGGGGTATGGTTATAGATTAACCCACCTTTACAACTGAGATGGGGAGGCAATTATGAGAATCGATTTACATTGTCATACGAAGAAGGTAAAAACAGGCGATGCTTATACAAGAAATGTTACCAAGGATAAATTTTTTCAGAAGGTTATTGAAGCAGAGGTTAAAATTATTGCAATAACAAATCATAATCAATTTGATTATATGCAATACAAAGAATTTAAAGATGTCACAGAAGGATATTGTGATATTTGGCCAGGGGTAGAACTTGATATTATAGGAAAGGCAGATCAAAAGGGAAATTGTAAAAGAGGACATTTGATTGTAATCGCTAATCCTAAAAATGTTGAACTGTTTAATACTCAAGTAAAGGAATTGGTTAACGATGAAGATGTAAATACATTTCAAATTGGTGTGAAAAAAGTATATGAAACGTTAGGAAAATGTGATTGCATTTAATATACCACATTTTCATAAAGAACCTAAACTGTCAGATGAGGATATTCAGGAATTAGGGGAATTATTACCCGATTCTAGCCGACTATTTAAGGAAACGTCTGATTATCGAAGCCTTGGCGTTTTTTCCAATTTTGATTATAGTGTTATTATAGGAAGTGATGTGCAGGATTGGAATAAGTATGAAACCAGCAAGTTTGCAGATATAAGACTGCCAGTACAAACATTTGAACAATTTTGCTTGTTAGCAAAAAAAGATGTACAAATCATAGATACCTTGCTCAATCAAAAACGAAAAAAAGAGATTCCTGTATCGCCATATAAAAAAGTAAACTTTAAATTACCTTTTTATGAAGATATTAATATTATTTTCGGGCAGAAGGGAACGGGAAAAACAGAAATCCTTGAATCTTTGAAAAAATATTATATTGAAAATGGAATTGCAATGGAAAGTTACAAAGGCAATGAGAAAGATTCAGATTTTTCGAAAATGTTAAAAGTTAATGATATAATAGCCACACCTGATAAGCTTCAATTGGATAGTATGAGGCAACAGTTTATTGATGTTTATAACTGGAAAGAAGAATTACCAACGTCTTTTGAAAAATATATAAGTTGGATGGAAACAAAAGATAACAATAAAAATAAAGGGAGAATGAAAATAACAGAGTGTGTACATATAGAGGAGGGAGTGCGTGACCGAAAACTTGAATCTGACTATAAATATTTGAAAGAATTTACAGAGTCTACATTTGAAAAAATTGATATAGAAAAATATTTGGATGAGCAAGAACGTACAACTTTAATGCTGTTATTGGGAAAATTATGTGAAAATATCAATGATGCAAAAATGCAAAAGTGGAACAGTGATAAAAGTATTAAGCTTACAAATTGGAGCATTGATAAGATAAAAGCAATAGCGGACAAATGTTCTGATACGATATCAAAACCTAGCAGTGTAGGGTTTTATGATTTCGCTATGGGACGTTTTAAGTTGTTTGAAAATGTCGAGGAAATATGTAGTACGTTTTCTGTAGAGGATAAGGTTGAAAAAGAATATTTGGGAAACCTTGAGGAAAAAGGTGATATATATATTCAAACACGATACAGAATGTTAACCAAAGAATCACGTACAGATGAATTTAAACAGGGAATAACTGTATTAAGAAATTGTAAACTTGTAATAGATGGGATAAAGAAAGCTGTCCTAGCAGAGAATATATCGGAAGAAGTATCAAAGTTTCAAGAATTCTATGATGATGGAATTAAAGATATAGGAGCTTTTATAGGGGTATCTAAAGAAACGGCATTAGAAAATGGAGAAATTTACAGACCATCTAATGGAGAACGAGGAATTCTACTGATGCAAAAGTTATTGGATTCAGAAAGTGATGTATATATTTTGGATGAACCAGAACTGGGAATGGGAAATTCATATATAACTTCTAATATACTTCCGAAGTTAACTGATCTTGCAAAACGGAGAAAAACAGTAATTATAGCAACACATAATGCTAATATTGCTGTTGGTACGCTTCCGTATATTAGTATACTAAGAACTCATGAGAATGGAATATATAAAACGTATGTTGGTAATCCTTTTTATGATGAACTTAGAAATATAGATGATGAAACAGACACTAAAAACTGGACTCAAGAAAGTATGCATACTCTTGAGGGCGGTAAAACTGCATTTTATGATAGGAAGGATATTTATGAATCAGGAAAGCAAAGCGATTAATGTACATTTGGAGAAAAGAGAAAATAAAGATTATTTAGTATTTGGCTTTGAAGAAGTTGCAGAAGTATGCCTTAATGATGATGAAAGCCAAAATAATTTGAAAAACATATTTGTAAAGTTACTTACGGAGATTACAAAATATCCCGTTGAATTACAGTTTTTGGAAAATCCAGAATATAAAACAGGATTATATATAGATGTGTGTAAAGAATATATAAAAGATTTAAATAAAGAGATTACGAATGTGAGAAAAAATATGCCAGAAAAACTAAAAATGCAGTGATAACACTATGATAACAAAATCCCCAAAAACCATACGGACACAGTGGAAAATGCGGATTTTTCCACACAAATCACACGAAAAATCACCATTTGCACACCGCAATACACCAGTCTGATATCGTGAAGGTGGACGTACTGTAGGATCAGGACGTGTTGCTACAATCATCGAGTAATTTTAGCATAACATCTTAATTATATATATTGAGTACCGTAAGGTATATTGTGTCCAAACGTAAGATACCCCGGAACCGCAAGGTTTCCGGGGTTTTTCTGTTGAGTGGAAAGTAAAATCACCTATGAGTTTTCAAGATAAAAGTAAGCAGAAAATTAATCAGTAAGACGAAGTACAAACAAACTAAAAACCGAAAAATCAGACCAGCGGTGCCAAAACGGTGCCAAAAAGAAACTCCTGCGAATGTTTGCTATTCACAGGAGTGATTTTTTTACCAGCCTTTGATCTGTTTGATCTGTTCAGCACGTTCCGGATCACGATGATATTGCAATTTCAGACGGATTGTTTCCACAACTTCCTGTCTGGCTTCATCATCAAGTTGATAAAACGATGTAAGTAAATTATCTACATCAGGCATACTGTTCTTACCGAAAAGATACATTAGTGGATACATGGAATTTTTCAAGTAAGTTTTTACACGAGTTGCATCTAACGCTCCGTTTAATCCGTCTGGAAGTGTAGGATAAATCTCTTCTTCTTTAATTGTGCCAGAAAATGGACTGGCAGAACATATCTCATTCACATCAATTTGTAATTCATTTGCAAGTCTCAATGCAAAATCAAATCGAATATTGGAATCCTTTTGAATAATTGAATATAAGGTTGTGGCACTGATTCCGGTTGCCTTTGCAATTTTACGGACATTTGTGCCTTTTTCATCAAGGTATTTCTTTAAATTTTTACCGTCACCCATAGAATCCTCCTTTTTCATATATTACAAAATTACGAAAAACATAAATCTATAAAATATCATAGCACAGACCGGAAATAAAATAAAGAAAAAATAGTGTACGAAGTTCGTAAAAATACGTTTACGAAATATTGACAACGACGGCAATACATGATATTATCAATTTACGAAAATCGTACAGATACAAATTACAGTAAACGTATTTAAAATCTGGCGAGGAAAGGAGATGGCAATATGGCAAGTTACAATTATATGATGAGTGCTGATGAAGTGGCACAGGAATTAAACTGCTCAAAATCTCATGCCTATAAACTGGTGAAAGCTATGAATAAGGAACTGGCTGCACAGGGATATATTACGATGGCTGGAAGAATACCAAAGGCGTTTTGGGCAAAAAAGATGTATGGCTATGAAATAGCAGGAAATTAGGGAGGATCAATATGGCTTACAGAGAAAAAGACACAAAAAAATGGACAGCCCAGTGGTTTGAGACAAATGTCATGGGTGAGAAGAAAAAACGCAGAAAGCGTGGATTTGAAACAAAGCGAGAAGCATTGGATTTTGAACGAAGCAAAAAGTTGAGCAATGAGCGAAGTATGGATATGAAGCTGAGCGATTTTATTGAGATTTATTTTTCAGACAAACAAAATGATCTGAAAGATCGAACAATCAAAAATAAAAGATATATGATGCAACAGCATATCGTTCCATACTTCGGAAATCAGATGATGAGTGAAATCAAGGCTTCACAGATTATTCAGTGGCAGAATGAAATTCAGAAGAAAGGATATTCAGATTCTTATCTGAGAATGATTCAGAATCAGTTGACCAGTCTGTTTACACATGCAGCTAAAATCTATGACTTGCCGGTTAATCCATGCAAGAAAGTGAAACGAATGGGAAATTCAGATTCAAGAAGTTTGAACTTCTGGACACTGGACGAGTACAAACAGTTTATACAGACAATGGAGCCGGGAACAAGATATTATCTTATGTTTGAGATGCTGTTCTGGACTGGATGCAGGATCGGGGAGCTGCTTGCGATTACAAAAGCTGATATCAATTTTGAAAAGAATCAGCTTAGTATCAATAAGACTTATTACCGGACAGGAATGCAGGATATTATTACAGAACCGAAAACAAAACAGTCCTTTCGGACAATCGAAATTCCGGAATTTCTGAAAGAGGAAATTAAGGAATTTATAGATGGTCATTACGGAATGCCAGATACGGAAAGATTATTTCCAGTCGTTCAGGAAGCAGTACAGCATAAGATGAAACGACAGATTGAGTTAGCAGGAGTAAAGAATATCCGAGTGCATGATCTCAGACACAGCCATGTGGCTTATCTCATTGAGAAAGGTGTGGAACCTTTACTGATTCGGGACAGATTAGGGCATAAAGATATTCGTATCACATTGAATACTTATGGACATCTTTATCCAAATCAGCAGAGGAAGATTGCGAATCTGCTGGATAATGAAAATGGAAATGCAGTTATCGGACTGGGAGAAGAAAAAGATGAATGTTGAAAAGGCAAAAGAAAAAGCCAGATAAATAATCTGAGCAAGTTCTCTGATAATCAGATTCACTGATATACCATCTTGGCAGATTCAGTATATCACGAATCGGGAAATACGACAATTCCCGAATATCTGTTCATCAGAGACTTGCCCGGACGGGCAGGAGGAGATGATGAAATGAATATGAATGAAAAAAATAAAATTGAGAATTGCAGAATAGAACCAAAACTGAAACTGATCAATATGGATTCAGTAGAGGTGGAACAGGTAGAATGGCTGCTTTATCCGTTTATTCCTTATGGAAAAGTGACCATTATACAGGGAGATCCAGGAGAAGGCAAGACAACGATGGTACTTCAGATTATTGCAAAACTGACCAGAGGAGAGCCGATTCTTCCTGTTACTGATACAACGAAAACAAAAGAAAAACGAAGTGATGAAGTCGATAGTGAGAATGAAGATTTAGATGCTGAAGATAATATGCAGGAACAGTCTTCAGTGTCACCTGTAAATGTAATCTATCAGACAGCAGAAGATGGACTTGGAGATACTATCAAACCCAGATTACTTGCTGCAGGTGCAGATTGTTCAAAGGTGCTGGTGATTGATGACAGTGACCAGCCACTGACAATGGCAGATGTCAGATTGGAAGAAGCAATCGTACAGACAAAAGCAAGAATGGTTGTTCTTGATCCGATACAGGGCTTTCTGGGAGCGGACGTAGATATGCACAGGGCAAATGAGATCAGACCACTGATGAAGCGTATCGCAGTGTTGTCAGAAAAATATCACTGTGCAGTCATTTTAATCGGTCATATGAACAAAAACAGCAACGGCAAATCTTCTTATCGAGGACTTGGCTCCATTGATTTTCAGGCTGCTGCAAGAAGTGTCCTGATTGTCGGGCGAGTGAAAGATGAACCGGAAGTAAGAGTGGTATGTCATACGAAGAGTTCTCTTGCACCGGAAGGAACGTCCATTGCATTCAGACTGGATAAGAATAATGGGTTTGAATGGATTGGAGAATATGATATCAGTGCCGATGAACTTCTTAATGGAGATGGAAGAGGACAGAAAAGCCGGAAAGCAAAAGAATTTCTTCTTGAAATACTGGCAAACGGAGGAATGACTCAAAAGAAAATTGCAGAAGAAGCAGAAGCCAGAGGAATCAAAAGTAAAACGCTATGGAACGCCAAACGGGAACTTGAAATTGATTCCGTAAAGCGTGGAAAGCAATGGTATTGGATGTTGCCAGAATAAAAATGGAAGATGGCAAGATTATCATTTCTTAAGAAGAGGGAATCTTGCCACCTTGAAAGGAGAATAGATGCAAAATAAAAATGTACAGATTCCATACGAGTTATTTTTTCAACTCCTACAATATTTTTTGATGGATAACTACGATGGCGAAGAAATAATCCGGTTGGGATTGGAGAAAAAACTGGATGCAATGGTGAATCGTGAAGTATACAGCAAATCCAAAACAGCACCAACGGAAGAAGAAAGAGAAAAGTTTCGGCAGGAATATCTGGACAGACGGGGAATACCGGAGAACTTTCGATGGTAAAGGTTCTTTCTGAACACTTTATTACAGGAGCGTGTCACGCACCTGTAGATAGCAGACAAGTAGAAAGCTGGTAAGATGTAGCCGGGAGTTGGTTGGTGGAGAAGAGAATTTTCAAAAGGGAGCCCTGATTCAGGGCGTCCCTGCGGAAACGCTAAATGAAAGGAGAATGGCATAATGCGAGAAGGAAGATTAGGATATAACAGTTATAACAAAAGATATGGATTATTATCATCAGATCTATGGATTGATACAGGATTTCACTGTGGAGAATGCCTGGAAGTGTTGCTTGATGATGAATGGGTTCAGACTAGAATGGAAATGAATCCTGCAAGAGAATGGTATCTTGTAGGAACACCGTATTGTGGTGATCTGGAATATATCCGGGCAAGGATACCGGGATAATTCAGTATACAAGTAACGCAGGAGTGAACCGACCAACGGGAGGAATAGCCCCCCGGCAGGGCGCAAGGGTACTTTTGATGGACGGTACGACTGTCGAAAGTGCTTTTGCGTTACTTTTGAAAAAAGTAACAAAACCGCCGTATCCGGCGAAAGTTTCTTAATATCGCTATTACTGGCGTGAATAAAAATTATGTGCCATATCTAGCACTTGATTAGAAAAGAGGTGAGAAACATTATGATAAAACGAACAATTAGCGGTATGATTGGGAAAGGTTCTCTGGCTCATAACAGGAGAGAGTTTTTCGCAGAGAATGTAGACCCAGACAGAGTACAATTAAATATTTGTTACCAGAATGAAAATCTGAAAGAAGTTTACAAAGAGTTATTTGATGATGCTGTGGAGAGATACAATACCGGGAAAAGAAAAGACCGGAAGATTACAAATTACTATGAAAAAATCCGTCAGGGAAAGCAGGAAAAGCTGTTCCACGAAGTGATTTTCCAGATTGGAAATCGTGAAGATATGGCTGTCGGAACAGTAGAAGGAGATCTGGCTGTAAAAGTGCTGGATGAATATGTAAAGGACTTCCAGAAACGGAATCCAGCGCTACGGGTATTTGGGTGTTATCTACATCAGGATGAGTCTACTCCACATTTACATATTGATTTTATTCCTTATGTGACGGGTTGGAAAGGAAAAGGAATGGATACCAGAGTTTCACTGAAACAGGCATTAAAAAGTCTTGGATTTCAAGGTGGAAATAAGCATGATACGGAACTGAATCAGTGGATAAATCATGAAAAAGAAGTTCTGGCAGAGACTGCAAAGCAGTATGGAATTGAATGGGAACAGAAAGGTACTCATGAGGAACATCTGGATGTCTATAACTTCAAGAAAAAAGAACGGAAAAAGGAAGTACAGGAATTGGAGCAGGAGAAAGAGCATCTAACTGCTGAAAAAGAAGAATTAACAGCACAAATTGCAGAATCCAGAGCAGATATCCAGAATTTAAAAGACGATAAGGAACAGGCAATCAAGGCGAAGCAAGAAGCAGAACAAAAGGCAGGGAGCGCAGAAAAAGAACTAAAAAGCCTGGAAGATCGCAGAGAACAGCTACAACCGATTATGGATAGTGTGAGCAAAGAAATCAAAGAATATGGAACGGTTAAAATGTTACTGCCGGAGGCGGGCACGCTAGAACGGGCAGTAACCTATCGAGATAAAAAAATTAAACCACTGTTTCTTCAAATAAAGAATAAGGTTGCTGTAATGGCGGCTCAGGTTAAAGAACTCACGAAAGAGGTGGAAGGTTGGAAGAGAAAATATCAAAAGGTGAAACAAAAATATAATGCTATTCAGAGAGAACTGGATGATATACGTAAAGATAATCAGAAATTGTCAGAAGAAAAAGATATATTACAAGGTGTTTCTGATAGGTATGATCGTGTTGTGCGTGTTCTTGGAATAGAAACTGTAGATACAGCAGTACAGCAGGATATTCAAAACGAGAAAGTCCTGGAAGAAAAGCGACGGATGGAACAAATGCCGAAGGGAAATATTCATGAAAGATTGGCATGGGGAATGAAAAAAAGCGAGATGGAGAATCAGCAGCGTAAGAAAACTAAATCAAAAAACAGAGAAATGGAGAGATAAGATTATGGAAAAACACATTTATGATGAAAAGAACGGATTAAGATATACTTTGCAAGGAGATTATTATTTGCCAGATTTGGCACTGAATGAAGAAGAACCGACATATGGAAAATATGGAATGTTACGAAAACAATTTCTGAAGGAACACAGATCAGCAAAATATCAATACTTGTTGTTGACTGGAAAGCTGACGGAACATCTGAATCAGATCGATCAGGAGAGCAGAGAACAGGTGGAAATGCTTATGGAACAGATGGCAGAAAAACAGGGTGTAACTGAAGAATTAAAGGTACGGAATCAGATGAAGTGGGTTAGGCTGATGAATAATATAAAAGCCAGTGCAGAAGAAATGGTGTTGAGAGAAATACTTTATATATAAGTATTGTTTGTAAAGGACTGAACAGGAAAAGCATAATACTATCCGGCTTATTAAGATTTATTTCACATCTCTTGATTTTTATTACGGTTACTGATATAGTTATTACAGTAACCGTAATAAGGAGGGAATGCTATGAGGGATAATGTGAAAAGTGGTGCACTCACAGAAGTGACATTCTATATTTTGCTTTCACTCTATTCACCTAAACACGGATATGCTGTCATGCAGTTCATTGAAGAAAAAACAGGTGGGCGGCTTTCATTGGGAGCAGGCACTTTATATGGTGCATTAAATTCAATGCAGGAAAAGGGATGGATTGAGCTTTTCGGAGATAGTGAAGGTAGAAAAAAAGAGTATCTTATCACTGTAAAAGGAAAGGAGATAGCTGAAAAAGAACTTATCAGACTTCGTGAACTTGTAGGTATTGCAAGCGGAATTGTAGGAGGTACACTATGAGCAAAAAGTGTTATCGTTTTTTTGGTGGGCTATTGACGGTACAGAAAAACTGGCTGAATAAGATGGCTGAAAAAGGTTATCGCCTTATTCGAACGGGAAAATTACTCTATGAATTTGAAAAATGTAAGCCAGGTCAAGTTCAATATTGCGTGGAGTTTATAGGACAAAAATCAAAAGCTAATGCTGAAGATTACCATGATTTCTTGGAGGAAATGGGATATTCCGTATTCTATAAAAATATCAATCTTAATTATTTTGTTGGTAAAGTTCGCTGGCGTCCGTGGGCTGAAATTGGCGGTCGTGTTGCAACAAACACTACAACATTTAACAGGGAATTGCTGATTGTAGAAAAAGAAAATGATGGAAAACCTTTTGACCTTCATACGTCCTATGAAGATAGGGCAAATTATTACAGTAATTTGCGAAATCCCTGGCTTTTATTAATGCTTATGCTCGCGGCATTTGCTATCGTAAATCGGTCTGTTATTTTAGGCATAGTTGCTGTGATTTTTCTAATCCCTGTCATTATATACCAGTTGCAAATTATGAAAAATAGGCATGAAGCGAAGATGAAGGAGTGGTGATTCAGGATAACAAGGTTGGTTTAGTCGATGCAATGTAATACACTGTTGTTTGAGGGTTAGTAGCCCGTTCTTAAACTTGTGGGCAGTTTGTTGCTGATGATATAAATATTAGAGAAAATTAATTGAAAGTTAAAAAAAGAAAGTAATAAGTAAACAAAGGCTCAATTGTAAACATGTATTGGGAACGCTATAATGGAAATAAGGACAGGAGGTGTGAACAATGCGTATTGGTGAGCAGATAAAAAACTATCGAAAAACTGCGGGATTAACACAAGAACAGGTGGCAAATTATCTGGGTGTTTCTACTCCTGCGGTAAATAAATGGGAAAAGGGAAATACATATCCCGATATCTCATTACTTCCAGCTTTGGCACGACTATTGAAAATTGATATGAATGAATTGTTTTCGTTTCGTGAAGAATTGACCGAAAAAGAGATTGGACAATTTGTGAATGAACTTTCGGAAGTTTCATTGGACAGCTTTACAGAGGCTTTCGAGATGGCATCTCGTAAAATACAGGAATATCCTCATTGCGACTTATTAATATATACGATCGCAACCGTTCTGAACGGATCTTTGACTTTGTCAGATCTTAATGACGAAGAACGAATGGAATATAATACAGCTATTATTGAGTGGCTGGAACGAACAGCAGATAGTCAGGATGAAAGAGTGAGAAATTCAAGCGTTTTTATACTTGCAACAAAATATGTCCAAATGGAGAAATATGAAGAAGCAAATGCCCTTTTGAAAAAAATTCCTGATACTGTAATTGATGCAACGATTATGAAAACAAGTGTATTAGCACATCAGGAAGGAACAGACACTGCTGCGTTATTCCTGGAAGGGAAACTGCTACAGGCAGTTGTCAATATTCAAAGCTACTTGTATAAGTTAATTGAAATGGAAGAAGAAACAGGAAATCATGATAAAGCAGAGAGAATTGCTGAGATTACAGATCACATGATATCGTTGTTTGGACTATGGAATTACGGCAACACAGTGCCATATCTGCTGATTGCTGGATATCGAAAAGATGTAGAAAAATGTGTTCAGTTAATTAAGCAATTATTAAGTGAATCACAGAATCCTTGGAATATGACACAATCCCCTTTGTATTACAGGTATGAAGATACTGCACAGGGAAAAGCCTTTTCGGGAGTTGGAAAAAATTTTGTTCGTGAATTGTATTCGGAAATTGAAAATAAGAAAGAGTATGAATTCTTGAGAGGGAATAAGGAACTCGAATTAATTTTTGAGGAACACTTGAAATAGGTTGTAAAAATGTATGGAAATAGATATAGTTGAGAAAGAAGAAAATTTTTGACATTTCCACAGATGCGTGCTAATATGATTATAGAAAAAGAGTGCTACCGATAGACGGTTAGTCCGTTTTACTATTTAGAATATCATCAAAGATAACCGCTTAGTTTACCAGACCAGGGCGGTTATTTTTGTGGTTTATGATTATCTTTGCCTAATGTATATCCGATACTAAAGCAGGTTAAGCCGAAGCTCACTACTGCTATGAAGTCAATAATACTCATTGGCTTAGCCCTTCTTTCCAGTGGATTCCTTTACAGGTTTCTATGTAATCAGAAGGTCACAGGTCTACACTCCGTTCGGTCGTTGCTAAACGAGTGCCAGTGGCACTCAGCAACCTCAGGAGAAGGACTAACCGCCTACCGTTATGGCAGCACCCATGTTTCGATTGTAACAATTAAAAATTGCAGATGAAAAACAGTGAGAATGTAAGATAGTTTTTTGCATATCAGAAGAATTTAACAGCTTTACAGGAGGGTACGGTATGAAACAGAAGATCAGTGGTTTTATATTAGCATTTATGTTATTGATATGTATAGCAGTTCCAGCTGCGGCAGCAACGCAGGGATACAAATTTGAGCAGAAAACAGTATCTTTGCAGGTTGGAAAAAGCAAAAATCTTATTGCCTATAATAATGGAAGGAAAGTAAATCCGGGAAAAATCCGTTGGAAAAGCAGCAATCCGAACAAAGTATCTGTAACAAAAGGTACTCTTACTGCAAAAAACTGGGGCACTGCTAGGATTTCCGCTGTTTACGGCGGAAAAACCATTTACTGTACTGTGTATGCATATAATAAAAATGCCCGTACGAATTTTAAAGGATATAAAGCATCTTCAGCAAAAATAAAAGTCAGAAGTAAGCTGCAGCTGAAACCTGAGCTCAGGGGAAAAACAACGATATATAAAACATCAGATCCTAAAATAGCAGTAATTTCATCTAATGGAATTTTAACTGCAAAAACACCAGGAACTGTAAATATAACCTGCGTATCTTTGGGAAAATACAGATATACAGCATCGCTGAAAGTTACAGTTGTGGCGGAACTGAAATACATAAAAACAGCAGATACGCCTCTTAATGGCAGCACCGGAACTATTTTGCACAGAGGATTAAGCCTGGAGGCACCGGAGAATTCCCTCCCTGCTTTTGAACTTGCCGGGCAAAAAGGCGCGCAGTATATAGAGACGGATGTGCGGCAGCTGAAAGATGGAACTTTCGTGATTTTTCATGACGGAAATCTTCAGCGCATGTGCGGGGTGAATAAGAAAATAGAGGATCTTACATATCAGAAAGTAAAAAAATATCCTATTATTACCGGAACCAATGCTTCTGCATACAAAAATAACACCATCCCTACACTGAAACAGTATCTGGCTTGCTGTAATAAATACTCTGCAGTACCAGTGATCGAGATCAAATCACAGCTGAACAGTGAAAGTGTAGCTAAATTTAACCAAATCATAAAAATGTCAAAAAAGAGCCCTGTGGTGATTTCATTTAAGGAAGAACCATTAAAGATGCTCCGGCAGATCAACAAAACCGTAAGCATACAGTGGATTCTACGAGATCGGATCACAAAAGCAGCATTGGATGAATGCAGCCGATATAAATTTGACGTAAGTGCACAGTACCGGTGCACAAACAAATCCATTATTAAAAGAGCTCATTCCAGAAATATCCGTGTTGCATTGTGGCTTTTTACAGATTCTAAAGTGGCAGACTGCTACAGGAACTGGGGTGTGGATTATATTACGTGTGAGAGGATCATGTGATTTTATGGCAAAGAAAAAGAATGCTTTATCACACACAAAATGGATTATCAGGGAATCCTTGTCCACGATTACGATGTTACCTTTTATAATTATGGTGCAGATTACCAGGAATGCTTTGCCCATGTGCTGCGTTATCTGAAAGACAGTATAGATAATAAGCCGGATCAGGAGAAGATTTCCGGATTTGAAAAAAATATCAGGCTATGCTGGAAACAGGAGTAGGCCGTAGGAGCAGATGAAGCTTGAAATGTAAATGGAGTACAAACAGACGAAAAATCTGGCACAGTAAAAATGAAGGCCGTATAGCAGACGAGATTAAAGAGAACTTATGAAGAAAAGAGTAAAAATTCAGTGGTTTGTTTACGCACTGGTATTTGCATTATTTCTGTATATCGGGTATAAAGTACCCTATTGTCATGATGAGTGGAGGTGGGGGACGGACGCCCGTTTTCAACTTATGAAAAGAGGGTTTGCTGGTTATAATGGACGATATCTTGGCAACCTTCTGGCAGTTCTGATCACAAGAAGTGTAATGGCGAAGACATTGGTAATTGCTGTCGGAGTAGTATGGCTTTTTCATGTAATGTATAAAAATATATATTTCAAAGAAGAGAAAAAGACAAAAGAAGATCTGTTTTTTATTATTAAGCTGTGCTTTTCTGATTTTGTCTCTTCCGGCAACCTTATTCCAGCAGAGTTATGGATGGCCGGCAGCATTTGTAAATTTTTTTCCACCGGTATTTCTGTTCAGCTGTTCAGTGAACATGTTACGATATTTGTGCTTTTGTATGCAGTGTGGGTGGCAGTTTATACACTGGTCAGGTATCGAAAACTTCCGGTTATACAGGTGAATTTCCTCTGGTCATCAATACTTGGAGCATATTTTATGTTTTCAGATGGAAGTTACACAAAAGCAGCAACAGGTACCGGATATAAAAAGATATCATTTAACGGAATGACAGAACAGTTTATCAGTAAGATCTGGTATCATTTATTGATCAATAACTGGGTTTTGAATGTGATTCTTGCAGGAATTCTTTTATTTTTGATCATAAAAAGAGGAAAAAAGAATTTCCTGACTGCAGAGATGTCCGTAGTATTTTGCGGATTTAGTGTATACAGTGTTTTTCATAAAGTATATCCGCAGTGGGTGTTTGACAGTAATGAAATGCTGAATAACGGGATCAATACGATACTTGCGATTTTGTTTTTTGCAAATGTGCTTCTGTGTATCTGGAATGTAGTGGATAAAAACGAGCGGATTTCCATGTGTATTAGCTGTTATATATAAGAATATTTTTGGCGATTGGTCAGGTGAACGATTACAGATCGCAGCTGATCCAGGCCGGAATAGAGCAGAACCAGAAAGAAATCGTGCTTCCGATTCTTCCTTATTCGGAATATTGCTGGCAAACTGTACCACCTACAGAAGAATGGGAAAAAGATTTCAAAGATTTTTATCATATCCCGCAGGATGTGACTTTAAGATTCGAATAATAAAATGCCCCGGGCCATGGGTTCCGGGGTATTTTTACGAAAAATATTCATAAAATTTCTGCTTTATGGATTCAAGAAATACCAGAATTCATGCCCCTGGCATACGATATATCTTTCCAGCCATTCATTAAAAGGGATATTAAAACGATCAGTATCTGGAGCTGGATAGCATAGGTAATCATCTCTGCCTTCTGATACAGCCTGAAGATCCATGGTTATATCGCCGATGTCCTGTAAGCAAAGAACAGGAAGATGATATGTAAACTCCGGATCAGATAAAATAGGCGTACTATTCCAAGATTCCTTTTCTTTGAGCGCTCTTTTTAAAGAATAAATGGTACAGCTGACTAAAGAACTGCCTTCCTCTCCGCAAAAAAGTTCCATGCCATTTGAGCAGGATAAAAAAGCTTTGTATGAAGCAGGAAGTTTCATATTGGGAAAATATTTTTCAAACAGCTGAAATTCTTCAGGTGTTACAGGAGGGTTAAATTTGTGAGTTGCTTTTATAGGTTCATCGCCTAAATGCCACTGATAGACCCATCCATTATTTTCCATTTCATATTTTAGATTGTTGAAAATTCTGTAGATTGCACGGATGTCTTCCATTACATATATGCTCCTTGATCGATGTGATATTGTAAAGATTAATATGTCTGCTTTACTTGCTAACGGAGAGTAATTATAGCATGCTTAAAAGTTTTTACAATGATTTTTTATGCAGAATTTACCAAAATCCTATCGACTTTACGCTACGTTAATGCTATACTTATACAGTTGTTTAAAGTTTTAAAGTAAAAAAGAAAATACAGGAAAGAAGATAGAAAATGAAGATCGTTGTATGTATGAAGCAGGTACCGGCAACCTCCAAGGTTGATATTGATCCGGAAACCGGTGCCATGAAACGAATGTCCGGTGAGACAAGGACTAATCCATATGATCTGTTTGCACTGGAAACAGCTCTTTCGATCAGGGAAAAAACAGGCGGAACTGTAACAGTTCTGACCATGGGACCATCTCAGGCAGAAGAGATGATCCGGGATGCCTATACTATGGGAGCTGATGAAGGTGTGATCCTTTCAGACCGAAAATTTGCGGGAGCGGATGTTCTGGCAACCTCCTATGCACTGGCACAGGGAATCCAGGTGATCGGCGGTGCAGATCTGATCATCTGCGGAAGACAGACCACAGACGGAGATACAGCTCAGGTTGGACCGGCTATTGCAGAGCATCTGACCATTCCACATGCTGCATGGGTAGCAGAGATCATGGATGTCAATGAAAAAAGCATTCAGGTCCGTCAGGATCTGGTCAGTGTTTCCCAGGTTTCCGAGATCCCGTATCCATGTCTTTTAACCATTGACAAGGATACCTGCGTGCCACGTCTGCCGTCCTACTTATTAAAGAGAGCAACTGCCGACCGTCCGGTACGGATCTTAAGCTTTGAAGATATGCCGGATCAGGACCTGAGCCGTTACGGACTGATCGGTTCCCCCACCTCTGTGGAAAAAATGTTTGCACCGGAGGAAAGCGAAAAACAGGTTTATCTGGAAGGAACTGCAAAGGAAAAAGCAGACAAGCTTGTTGCTCTCCTGACCGGAAAGAAGATCATATAGGGGGAAGCGGAACATGGAATTTTTAAAATTTGATATAAACAAATGCGTACTCTGCGGAGTATGCGTGGAGAAATGTCCTTTTGGGGCCCTCACCATAGAGGGAAATGGAATTGTTGTAGGCGATGCCTGTCGTATGTGTGGGCTTTGCGTTCGTAACTGCCCGGAGAAAGCCATCCGGTTTGAGCAGAAGGCAAAATCCTTTGACAAGGATAAATGGAAAAACTTTCTTATCTATGTGGAGCAGGAGAGAGGTGAGATCCATCCGGTTACCTTTGAGCTGATCGGGGAAGCCAGAAAGATGGCTGTCAAAGTCAGTTATCAGGTTAACTGTGTGATCGTCGGAGGCAGAGGAACAAAGGAAAATGCGGAAAAGCTACTTCCATATGGCGTGGACAATGTGTACGTATATGAGCATGAAGGTTTTGAGGGCTTCCGTGCAGACTGCTACACAGACGCAGTTGCAGACTGTATCGCAGCAAACAAGCCAAGCTCTGTGCTGATCGGAGCTACTGCGCTGGGACGTTCCCTTGCGCCGAGGCTTTCCACCAGATTCCATACGGGACTGACTGCAGACTGTACCACACTGGATATCCGTTCCAACACCGATATGATCCAGATCAGACCGGCTTTTGGCGGAAACATCATGGCTCAGATCGGAATCACCAAATCAAGACCACAGTTTGCCACTGTCCGTTATAAGGTTATGGACAAGGCAGAAAAGGTAAAAAATCCTCACGGTCAGGTGGTCGTATGTCCGGTAAATGAAAAAATGGCAGATTCCAGGATCAAAATTCTTTCATCAAGGGTTATTGATAAGGTAAAGAGCCTGGAGGAAGAGGATGTTCTGGTAGTAGCAGGCCGTGGTGTCCGGAATGAAAAGGATGTGGAAATGTGCCGGGAACTGGCAGAGGTTCTTGGCGGACAGCTTGCCTTCACCCGTCCTATGGTAGAAAACGGATTCGGAGATGTTGCACATCAGATCGGACTTTCAGGAAGAACTGTCCGTCCGAAGCTGATCATCACCTGCGGCGTATCCGGTGCCATCCAGTTTACCTCCTGCATGACAGGATCTGACTGTATCGTAGCGATCAACAATGATCCGGAAGCACAGATCTTTAATGTTGCAGATTACTGCATTGTGGACGATCTGTACCAGGTCGTACCGGAGCTGACAGAGCTGATAAAGAATCGGAAGGAGGATTAAGTCATGGCATATCCCTATAAAAAATGACTTCAGAAGATTTTGACTACATCCGTTCTGTGACTGCTTCAGATCGTGTATGGGTCGGCGATGAGATCGCAAAAGAATATTATCGTGATGAGATGCCGGAGTACGGAGTTTTTCCTCCGGAGCTTTATGTGGAGGTTTTAAATAAAGAAGAGATTTCTGCCATCATGGCTTACGCATATAAAGAAAATATCCCGGTGGTATGCCGTGGCGCAGGAACCGGACTTGCAGGTGGAGCAACCTGTAAATATGGCGGTATCATGCTGTCTGTGATGCGCATGAACAAGATCTTTCCGATCGACAGAAAGAACCAGACCATCACAGCTGAGCCGGGAGCACTGCTCATTGATATCCAGGCGGCAGCAGCGGCAGGCGGACTTTTTTACCCGCCTGATCCAGGGGAAAAAACAGCTTCCATCGGCGGTAATGTTATCACAAATGCCGGAGGTATGAAGGCGGTACGATATGGACTGACCAGAGATTTTGTCCGCTGTATCGAGGCAGTTATGCCGGATGGTTCCATCATGAATTTTTCATCCAACGTTGTGAAGAACACAACAGGATATGATGTAAAAGATCTGGTGATCGGTTCGGAGGGGACCTTATGTATTCTGACTCAGGTAACACTGAAGCTTCTTCCTGCACCGACCTGCACCTGCACCCTTGTAATGCCGTTCAGGAGTCTTGAGGAATGTGCAGACATGGTCCCGAAGGTTCTGGAGCTGCCGTTTGTGCCAACAGCCATCGAGTTTCTGGAAAGAGAACTGATCGATATCGTAGAACGTAATCTGAACAAAATGTTCCCGGTAAAACAGGGCGAAGCAGTTCTGATCGTTATGTATGATGCTTCCAGCAAACAGGAGCTGGACAGTGCAGTAGAGGCAGCAGCAGAGGCGGCCCTTGCAAACGGAGCTCTGGACTGCTGTATTGCAGGAACGCCGGAACGTGCCGGAGCTGTATGGAGTGTCCGCGGCGGAATCCTGGAAGGTATGAAAGCAGATTCTGTAGCACAGGAAGAATGTGACGTAGTTGTTCCGCGTGCAAGAATCGCCGAGTATGTAAAAGCAGCCAAAAAGATCGCAAGTGCACATGGCATCCGTGTAGAGCCCTGCGGTCATTGCGGAGACGGAAACATCCACACAGAGATGCTCCGTGGACCGGAAATGAGCGATCAGGAGTGGAAGGAAGCCACTCACGCAAGTCTGGTAGAGCTTTATGCACTGTCCAAGGAACTGGGCGGACAGCTTTCCGGTGAGCATGGTATCGGAAACGGGCGTCTTGAATTCCTGGAAGAATTTGCGGGACCGAGAATGATCGCTCTTTATAAAGCCATCAAGCTGGCTTTTGATGACAAACTGATCCTGAATCCGGGAAAAGTCATCGAATATAATAAATAAAAAATGGGGGAAAGAGAGATGAGTCAGAATAAATCATTACAAAGCAAAATGCCTCTGGCCATGGGACTTGCGTTCGTAGCATTTACCACACAGTTCGGAGGCGGATTCGCATCAGGAGCGCAGATATATCAGTACTTTATCAACTACGGTATCTGGTGTCTGATCCTGCCGGCAGTGACACAGGGATTGTATGCACTGTTTTTCTGGTATGGAATGCGCTATGCTTATAAACACAAAACCTACGATTACAGAAGCTTTTCCGACAGTCTTTACGGAAAAACGAAACCGGTTATGTCCAATCTCTATGAGATCTGTTACCTGATCATGATCGGAACTGCATCTGCAGCAGCCTTTGCAACCGGCGGTTCCACACTGCAGACACTGTTCGGGATCCCATACTGGCTCTGTACACTGATCATTGCAGCATTTATCTTTGTGATCGCGCTTTTCGGAACCAATGTCGTAAGAAAATGTGCTTCTACATTAAGTGTGCTGATCATCATCGGTCTTGTACTGGTACTTGTTCCGAATATCATTGCACAGTGGGGAGATATCACAGCTTCCATCCATACTATGTCCTCCGGAGAAATGACTGTACTTTCCTCCGAGAGCGGAGCCTTTGGACCGGCTCTCTATTCAGCAGTCCTTTATTTCTTCTTCCAGCTGGCATCTGTTTCTGTTATGTACCAGCACATGGAGGATGTAACGGACGAAAAACAGATCAACAAAGCAGCGATCTGGATGTTTGTATGCAACTTCTGTGCAATGGAGCTTTCCATCTTCGGACTTCTTGCCATTGCATATGTAGGTGAACTGGCATCTGCATCTGTACCGATGCTTGTACTTGTTCAGAATGGCGTAGGCTCCGGTATCCTGACACCGATCATTTCTCTGCTGATCATCCTTGGTGCAATTTCCACGGCAGTAAATATGATCTCCGGTATTGTGACACGTTGTGTAAACGCAGTGGAGCGCCGTATGGACAGCCCGGCAAAAAAAGCTCAGGGACATCTTGGAAGAAACGCAGTTTTCACAGCGATTTTTACATTCCTGGCATTTGCTATTGCACAGTTTGGTTTGATGACAGTTGTCAAGAAGGGCTATGCATACCTTGGTTATGCGGCATTTATCACATTGTTTGTACCGTTTGTAGTACATGCGGTTGCGACAAAGGGAAAAGAAATCTGAGGCCGGGCAGTATAAAGCTTTATCAGAAGCTGAAAAAAGGGGATGTAAAAAAACTCAATCGAGTTTTTTACATCCCCTTCGTTTACGATAAAAGAAATGCCGGAATAAAAATAACGGCAAAATTTTGAAAGATTTTCTGTAATGTTTTTAAAACAGGAGCGTCTTATAGATGAGAAGGGAGGAAAGAAGAAAACCGATGAACATAGAGGAACTTTACCGGACATATTTCGATATTGTATATCGGTATATTTGTTCTGTCTCACAGGATGGACCGCTGGCTGAGGAAGTGACTCAGGAGACGTTTTTTAAGGCACTGAAAAAGCAGATCAGTTCCGTGGTGACTGTGATGTGCGGGTATGGCTCTGCCAGATCGCAAAGAATACGTTATACGACCATCTGAAAAAGCAGAAAAAGCAGCTTTCCGGAGATGAGCAGCTGGAAACAGCAGAAAGCCATGGAGGAGAAATTTTTGAAGAAAAACTGGCACAGCGAAGCCAGGCCATGGAGATCCATAAAGTTCTGCATGGTCTTTCGGAACCGTATAAAGAAGTTTTTTCCCTACGGACATTCGGAGAGCTTAAGTTTAGTGAGATTGGAATGCTTTTTGGAAAAAGTGAAAACTGGGCGCGGGTGACTTATTACCGCGCAAGAGTAAAGATCAGAGAGGAGCTGGAACATGAAGATCACATGTGACGTAATACAGGATCTGATGCCATCTTATATAGATGGGATTTTAAGCGAAGACAGCAAGGTACTGGTGGATGAACATATGAAAACCTGTCAGGAATGCAGAAAAATGTATGAGATCATGAAAGAGGAGCAGAATCGGATGAGCCCATCTGTAACCACTATAACAGGACATGGATCTGGTAAGACAGATAATGACGAAAAAAATACCGGAAGTGTCGCTGCACTGAAAAAAATCCGGAAAAGGCTGATAGTACGAAGAGTTCTGACGGCAGCAGTGCAGTTATTCTGACACTCATTGCTGCGGCAGCAGGTTATAACCACTGGTATTTCAATGAAAAATACATGACTCTGGAAGACAGCGGAATGTACGTAAAAGACAACTGTCTGTATTCTTCCAATAATCTCATCAACCGAATGAAAGTACAATACACAGAAGATGGAAAAACAGAGTTTGTCTACGCCATTGACGCACCCTATGCAGGAACTCTGGAACTGAAAGGTAATGATATGCTGCTTCAGGATTTTTCCAAAAAGACAGAGGAGCTATCACCGGAGGATGACAGCACCCCGGAGACGGTAAAAGAAGTTTATTATATGAGCGAGGAAGCCAAAAGAAGAGCCTGGAATTAACGGAGCTGGAAGCAAAAGGGGATCTGGATGCAGCGGAGAAAATTGTGGATGAGATGAAGCAGGAATCGAAGCTGATCTGGGCGGAATAACAGGATAGAAAAATATCAACATCTATGTTAAAATAAACCTCAGACAGCACTGGGAAAAAGTTCCATAAAAATTCCATATTCCATGCTGTAAGTAAAAAACAGACAGTAGTGATTTCCATATTTACTGCTGAAAGACAGGGGGACATAACATGTTATTTGTATGCTATCCAAAATGCAGTACCTGCAAAAAGGCTCAGAAATGGCTGGATGAGAGTGGCGCGGAATATACGTTGCGCGATATCAAGACGGACAATCCAACTGCAGAGGAACTGAAAGCCTGGTGGGAAAAAAGCGGTCTTCCGCTGAAGCGTTTCTTCAATACCAGTGGAAATATTTATAAAGAGATGAAACTGAAAGATAAACTTCCGGAGATGAGTGAGGAAGAGCAGCTTGCGCTTCTTGCAACAGACGGGATGCTTGTGAAACGACCAATCCTTGTTGGGGAAGACAAGGTGCTGGTGGGCGCTAAAGAAAAAGAATGGGAAGAGTATCTGAAATCATGAAAAAGAAACTGAATTATGCGGATATCGTTAAGGAAACCGCGATCCTCACCGCGGCAGTGACGATCATTGCAGCAGCGGTATATTTTTTCCTGGTGCCAAGCCATACGTCGGTCAGCAGTATTTCCGGTCTTGGAATCGTGCTTTCAAATTTTGTGCCGCTGCAGCTGTCGGCTATTACCATGATCCTGAATGTGGTATTGCTGATCATTGGATTTTTTACCTGTGGAAGAGAGTTTGGAGTTAAGACGGTTTATACCAGTGTGATGCTGCCGTTGTTTCTGGGATTGTTTGAGATCATTTTTCCAGATTTCGGTTCCATGACAGACAGCCAGGAACTGGATGTTCTGTGTTATGTTCTGGTAGTGAGTGTGGGACTTAGCATTCTTTTTAACCGGAATGCATCCTCAGGCGGACTGGATATCGTGGCGAAGATCATGAATAAGTATCTCCACATGGAGCTTGGAAAAGCCATGTCCCTTTCCGGTATGTGCGTGGCACTTTCCGCGGCGCTTGTGTATGATAAAAAGACGGTAGTCTTAAGTATTCTGGGAACGTATTTTAACGGAATTGTTCTGGATCATTTTATTTTTGATCATAACATCAAACGGCGCGTCTGCATTATCACGAAGAAGGAAGAGGAGCTGAGGCAGTTTATTGTTCATGACCTGCACAGCGGAGCCACGATCTATGAAGCCATCGGAGCCTATAAAATGGAAAAACGCCATGAGATCATAACCATTGTAGATAAAGGTGAATATCAGAAGCTGATGAAGTTTATAAACCAGGAGGACCCGAAAGCGTTTATTACGGTTTATAATGTATCGAATATGCGGTATCAGCCGAAGAAATAAGAATATTTTGCTGGAATAAAAAAATCCCGGGACAAAACGCCCGGGAATTTTTTTGCCATATTTTACAGGAAAATATATTTCAGGATAAACAGCACTGCCAGTACATACATCAGAGCGCTGATTTTCTTTTCTTTTGCCTTACCTGTGATCAGGTTGATTGCTACGTATGTGATAATTCCCATGGAGATACCTTCGGAAATGCTGTAGAAGAACGGCATTGCGATGATACATACATAACATGGGATCGCCTCGGACATATCGCTGAAATCAATGCTGATAACATTGCTGAGCATGTACAGACCAACGATCACCAGAGCCGGAGCTGTGGCAAAGGACGGAATTGCCAGGAAGATCGGTGACAGGAACAGGGACAGGCCAAATAAGATGGCAGTTGTCACTGCAGTAAGTCCGGTTCTTCCGCCCTCGGATACACCAGAAGCACTTTCTACGAAAGTAGTAGTTGTGGATGTACCGAGAACAGCACCTGCAGTTGTTGCAACAGCATCTGCAAGAAGGGCACCCTTGATGTGAGGGAGCTTTCCATTCTTATCCAGCATACCGGCCTTGGAGGATACACCAACGAGAGTTCCGAGAGTATCAAAAAGATCTACAAATAAAAATGCAAACAGGATAACAAGGAAATCCAGTGAGAAAACTCCGTCAAACTGCAGCTTCGCAAAGATCGGAGCAAGACTCGGGATAGAGAGTCCGTTGCTGAAATCCGGAAGCAGGCTGTAGAAGCCGATTTCCGGGTTCGGAACATAAAGTCCGGCGAACTGACAGATGATTCCAAGTCCCCATGTGATCAGGATACCCCAGAGGATATTTCCCTTTACATTCTTAACAACCAGGATTCCGGTTACGATGATACCGATCAGAGCCAGGATAACGGTGATCCCGACGTTGTTGAAGGATGCCTCCACACCCTTGGCTGCGTTATAGCCATCTACAGAGAAAAGCTGCAGCAGAGTGGAGCCGCCGATCACGATATTGGCATTCTGTAATCCTACAAATGCGATGAAAAGACCGATACCAACACTGACTGCGGATTTCAGGTTCAGAGGGATCGCATTGAAGATCGCTTCACGTACATTGGTAAGTGAAAGAACGATAAATACGATACCTTCTGCAAAAACTGCGGTCAGTGCATACTGCCAGCTGTATCCCATACCGATAACAACTGTATAGGCAAAGTATGCGTTCAGACCCATTCCGGGTGCCAGTGCGAACGGGTAGTTGGCGAAGATTGCCATCAGCAACGTTCCCAGGAAGGCTGCCAGTGCGGTAGCTGTGAATACAGCTCCGGAATCCATGCCGGTTGCGGACAGGATGTTCGGGTTAACTGCCAGGATATAGGCCATTGTCATGAAGGTGGTGATACCTGCCAGAACCTCTGTTTTGGCGTCCGTTTTATTTGCGGACAGCTTGAAGATTTTTTCTAACATATTTCTTTCCCTTTCTTAAATATGTTTTTGGACAACATGTCTATTTTATCATATAAAAATTTCGTATGCAATCATTAGTGCTTAACAGATATTGTTATGTAAGGTAATTTTTTGCAAAATACTTTTACAAGCAGGTAATTTGTGTGTAAAATACAGAAAAGAGAGTATTTAACCGAATCAAGTAAGTCCCCTGCTTCAATTGCGAGGAGCAATAAGCAGTGGTGGGACTTACTTGTATCAGGAGGGGTACAAGTCCCTCCTG
>ENA-OQCO01000229-OQCO01000229.1-human-gut-metagenome-genome-assembly--contig:-NODE-229-length-33135-cov-2.363760_pt1 | contig 33135 bp, 38 predicted proteins | sample MGYA00242500_ERZ504582 | MGnify/ENA primary metagenome ERZ504582 (study PRJEB26092, sample SAMD00036346) | human gut metagenome | host: Homo sapiens | study: EMG produced TPA metagenomics assembly of... | reverse complement strand
CATTCGGTTGCCGTAGCCCGCTACGCCGCCCTCATTCGGATAAAATCTCCCACAAACTGAGACTCGCAGCTCACGAAAAGGCCTTTTTCAGACACGCTCTAGCCAGTACTCTTGAAGGGATTCGGTCGATTGCTCATCGCCTCGCGGCCGCGGGTCTGCGCTCGGTCTGAGCCTGTAGTCTCAGACTCGTGCTCGACAAGCGCTGGCTGCGAGGCGATGAGCAATCGACCGAATCCATCACAATCTACCCAACAAACTTATCTTTAAAAAAGGAGAACCAACAATGATATTAATAATCGGTGGTGCTTACCAGGGAAAACAATCTTACGCATCAAAAACATACAACCTGACCGATCCCGACTGGAAAGACGGTCAGACCTGCACGATAGAAGATCTGAAAACAGCAAAAGCAGTCCATCATTTCCACTCCTTTATCCGAAGAGAACTGGACGAAGGAGGATCAGTCCGGGATCTTGCAGAAATAATATGGAAAGAAAATCCTGATCTGATCATTGTAACGGATGAAGTAGGCTACGGAATCGTCCCGATGGACGCGAAAGACCGGGAATGGAGAGAAGCATGCGGTCGGGTATGTACAAAACTTGCGGCACATGCAGCTCAGGTAGTGCGCGTCTGCTGTGGGATCGGAACACAGCTCAAGTGAGAAAAGGAGAAAACAGATGAGAATATATCTGATCCGGCATGGGAAAACACCTGGGAATCAGCTGAATCGCTATATCGGGATCACCGATGAACCGGTTCTGGAAGAGGATCAGGAACAGCTGAAAAAACAGAACTATCCGAAAGCAGAAAGACTTTTTGTAAGTCCCCTGCTTCGCTGTCGTCAGACAGCGGCCTGTATCTATCCGGGCCAGGAGCAGCAGGTGATTCAGAACCTGAGAGAATGTGATTTCGGAAGATTCGAAAACAAAAACTGGAAGGAAATGACCGGAGATGCCGAGTATCAGGCGTGGGTGGACAGCAATGCAACCCTGCCCTTCCCGGGAGGGGAAGATCCACAGGAATTCCGGGACAGGGCCTGTCAAGGATTCCTGGAAGGATTGAAGCTCTGCGCGGAAGATGGAACAGAATCCGCTGCTTTTGTCGTCCATGGTGGCATTATCATGGCAGTGCTGGAACGATTCGCAGATAGAAAAAAAGCCTTTTATGAATGGCATGTGGGCAACGGAGAAGGATATGAAGCAGAAGCAGATCCGGCTGCGTGGAGCGATGCATCAGGACAGCAGCCGGTGCTGCGTGTGGTAAATCCGATACAAATGACAAAACAACAGTAGTGTAGATAATAAGAACAGAAATAGAAAAGGCGTAACTGCAAAAAAGCAGATGGCTACAGAAAGAGGAAGAAAAGATGAAGTGGACATTACTTGCAGTAGTACTGGGATTCCTTATGGATCTGTGTTTTGGGGATCCCAGATGGCTGTATCATCCGGTGCGTATCATCGGGCATGGGATTACATTTTTAGAGAAGATCCTGCGGAAGATATTTCCGAAAACAAAAACAGGAGAACGGATCGCCGGAGGATTGCTGGTGGTGGGAATCGTGGCGGCTTCGTCTTTTGTCCCGTGGCTGATCCTGCATCTGGCATATGGATTCCGCACCTGGCTGGGGGTGGCGCTGGAGAGCTTTATGTGCTACCAGCTGCTGGCGGCAAGATCCCTTCGTGACGAGAGTAAAAAGGTCTACGATGCGCTGCAGACCGGAGATATTGAAAAAAGCCGTTACGCTGTATCGATGATCGTGGGACGTGACACGCAGAATCTGACCGAAGAAGGCGTAACCAAAGCAGCAGTTGAAACCGTTGCAGAGAATACTTCCGACGGTATCATTGCCCCGCTGTTTTACATGATGATCGGCGGCGCAGTGCTGGGCTTTGCCTATAAAAGTGTGAATACCATGGACTCCATGGTGGGTTATGTGAACGACAGATACCGGTATTTTGGAACAGCGGCGGCAAAACTGGATGATGTGTTGAATTATATTCCCGCAAGACTTTCCGCCTGGCTGATGATCGCAGGAGCCTGGCTGATCGGTATGGATGGAAAAAATGCAAAGAAAATCTATCTTCGCGACCGCAGAAAACACGCCAGCCCGAACTCTGCGCAGACAGAAGCTGTGATGGCCGGTGCACTGGATATCCGGTTGGCAGGAGATGCCTGGTATTTTGGAGAACTGCATAAAAAACCATATATCGGTGATCCGATCCGGAAAGTAGAGATTGAGGATATCATAAGATCTCACAAACTGATGTATGCAGGAACGGTACTGTCACTTGTGGTATTCGGACTGGTGCGTGTTCTAGTCTGCGTGTTTATATAAATATACCGTAACTGCTCAGTACCCTCACAGTTACGAGTCAAAAAGCATTTCTAATCACCTTCGGTGATGGCATTTTGACAAAAACATGCCAAAACAATTCGCGGAATGCTACCTAATGAACAGTTACAATGTACCAATAAAAGAAAAAACAGATACAAAAAGGAGAAACAACGGACTCATGAAAGAATACATACATGGCGGAGATATCTACCGCCACCCGGATGTGCTGGATTATTCAGCGAATATCAATCCGCTTGGAACACCGCCCGGGGTCATCCGGGCGGCAAAAGACAGCATGGAACGGGTCTGCCATTATCCTGATGCCTGTCAGGAAAAGCTGAAGCAGGCGCTGGCGGAATATGAACAGGTTCCGGTGGAATGGCTGATCTGTGGAAACGGGGCGGCAGAACTGATCTTTGCGCTGGTGCAGGCGGTAAAGCCGAAAAGAGCGCTGGTACTGGCACCGACCTTTGCAGAATATGCCCAGGCACTGGAAGCTGTGGGATGTGAGGTGAACAGAGAGATACTGAAAAAAGAAGATGGATTTACTTTGCAGGACAGGATTCTGGACAGACTGCAAAAAGAAGATCTGCAAATGGTTTTTCTGTGTAACCCAAACAACCCGACCGGTATTCTGATGAATCCGAAACTTCTTCGACAGATTGTAACCCTCTGCGAAAAACGACAGATTCATCTGGTGGTGGATGAATGTTTTCTTGATTTCGTTCCGGAACCGGAAGTACATACCTTAAAAGGTGAACTGAAAGGAAAGAAGTATCTGTTTCTTCTGAAAGCATTTACCAAACGATATGCGATGGCAGGATTACGACTGGGCTATGGAATTACGTCCGGCGAAACACTGATGACGCAGATCGAAGCTCAGCTGCAGCCGTGGAATGTATCCACACCGGCGCAGGAAGCCGGAACTGCGGCGCTGAGGGAGACAGCTTATGTGGAGAAGGCGAGAACACTGATCTTTCAGGAACGGCAATTCCTGCGGGAGGGACTGATGAAAATGGGATATCCGGTGCTGGACTCCCAGGCAAATTATCTGTTCTTTGAGGGAGAGCCTGATTTGTATGAAAAACTTCTGCAGGAAGGTGTGATGATCCGGGACTGCAGCAATTATCCCGGACTCTGGAAAGGCTGTTACCGGATCGCAGTAAAGCTGCATACAGAAAACGAACAATTATTAGAAAAGATTCGGAAAGTGAGGAGATAAATCATGGCAAAAGCAATTATGATACAGGGAACCATGTCCAACGCAGGAAAGAGCCTGCTGGCAGCCGGACTGTGCCGGATCTTTAAACAGGATGGCTATCGGGTGGCACCGTTTAAATCACAGAATATGGCACTGAATTCATTTATCACCGAAGAAGGACTGGAGATGGGACGGGCACAGGTGATGCAGGCGGAAGCGGCAGGCATCAGGCCGTCTGTTCTGATGAATCCGATCCTGTTAAAGCCCACCAATGATGTGGGCAGCCAGGTGATTGTAAACGGTGAAGTCCTTGGAAATATGAGTGCACGGGATTATTTCGCATACAAAAAGAAACTGATCCCGGATATTATGAAGGCCTATGATACGCTGGCAGCAGAAAATGATATCATTGTTATTGAAGGCGCGGGAAGTCCGGCGGAGATTAACTTAAAGCAGGATGATATCGTCAATATGGGTATGGCCAAGCTTGCAAAAGCACCGGTGCTTCTGGTCGGAGATATCGACCGCGGCGGCGTATTTGCCCAGCTGATCGGTACGGTGATGCTTCTGGAAGACGAGGAAAAAGAGATGGTAAAGGGTCTGATCATCAACAAATTCCGAGGGGACAAAACCATTCTTGATCCCGGTGTGGAGATGCTGGAAGAACGAAGCGGCATCCCGGTAGTTGGCGTGGCACCGTACCTGCAGATCGAGGTGGAAGACGAAGACAGTCTGACGGAGCGGTTTGACAGTCAGCAGGAGGTGGGACAGATCGATATCGCGGTGATTCGGGTTCCACGGATCTCTAACTTTACAGATTTTAATCCATTTGAAAATATTCCGGGTGTGTCTCTTCGATATGTAAAGCATATCCATGAACTGAAGCATCCGGATATGGTGATTCTCCCGGGAACAAAGAATACTATGGGAGACCTGCAGTGGATGCGGGAGAGCGGCATGGAGGCGGCAGTCCTCAAACTTGCAGCAGCAGGAACAGTGATCTTCGGTGTCTGCGGCGGCTACCAGATGTTAGGGGAAACGCTTTCCGATCCGGACGGTGTGGAAGCGGGCGGAACCATGAAAGGGATGGGACTGCTTCCGATGGATACCGTATTTGCAGACGGAAAGACCAGAACCAGAGTCAGTGGTATATTCGGACAGGTAGAGGGCGAACTTTCCCAGCTTTCCGGCGTGGAGCTGGAAGGGTATGAGATTCATATGGGTGTGACGACTTTACATGAAGGGGCATCTCCGCTGACAACGATCCGGGATCATGCAAAGACCACAGAGGAAAAACAGGATGGTGCGTATACTTCCCGTGTCTATGGCACCTATGTTCACGGTGTATTTGACAAAGAAGGTGTGGCGGAGGCTGTGATCCGGGCACTGGGGAAAAAGAAGGGAATCGATACCTCAGAGATGAAAGGTGTGGATTTTCAGACATTCAAGGAGACACAGTACGATATTCTGGCAGCAGCGCTGCGGGAACATCTGGATATGAAGGCAATATATGAGATTCTGGAAGCAGGGGTATAAGTTATGAAAATAGAACTGGAAAATGTAAAACCAAGAGATATTGAACGCAGAAGCTTTGAGATCATCACGGAAGAACTGGGCGACCGGAAACTGGACCCGGACAAAGAACTGATCATCAAACGCTGTATCCATACAAGTGCAGACTTTGAATATGCGGACAGTCTGTGTTTTTCTGACAATGTTGTGGCAAAAGCCATGGATGCGATCCGCCAGGGTGCCTGCATCGTTACGGATACCCAGATGGGCAGATCAGGCATCAACAAACGTGCCCTCGCCCGTTACGGCGGAGAGGTTTACTGCTTCATGTCCGATGAGGATGTGGCAGCCACAGCGAAGGCAAACGGAACCACAAGAGCCACTGCAAGTATGGATAAGGCAGCACAGCTGGACAAACCACTGATCTTTGCAATCGGTAACGCTCCGACTGCTCTGGTACGTCTCTACGAACTGATCGAAGAGGGAAAACTGAATCCGGCACTCATCATCGGTGTCCCGGTAGGATTCGTCAACGTGGTACAGTCCAAAGAACTGATCATGAAAGCGGATGTCCCATATATCGTGGCACGTGGAAGAAAAGGCGGAAGCAATATTGCAGCGTGCATTTGCAATGCGTTGCTGTATATGATCGATGATCGGAGAGATTAGACGATAACAGAAAAATACAGAAATGTTTTATATGTGAAAGATTGAAATAGAAGATGATGAGAAAAGCAATAAACCAATTCCCATACGGCGAGACCCACATGCACATTTTCATGAACGGCACAGACTATAAAAAAGCCGTAGCCGACCAGAAAAATGGTGTCTGCGACCGGGTGATCCACGCGCATCTTGCGGAATACCGGAAGCGCGGAATCACCTGGCTGCGAGAAGGCGGGGATATCTACGGAACATCAAAACGAACGATGGAACTGGCACCTGCCTATGGGATCACCTACCGGACACCGATCTTTGCCATTCACAAAAAGGGGCACTACGGAGCGATCGTGGGAAGAGGTTACGAAACCATGCAGGAGTACAGGGAATTGATCGGGGAACTGCGCCGGCAGGGCGGACACTTTGTGAAAATTATGATCTCCGGCATCATGGACTTTACTCATGGAGGCCTGACGGAACCTTCACTTGCCGACAGTGAGATCCGCGAACTGATCCATATTGCCCATGAAGAAGGTTTCCCCGTCATGCACATACAACGGCAGTCAGGCAGTCCGGGCAGCAGCTCTCGCAGGTGTGGACAGTATCGAACATGGAAACTTCTGCGACGAAGATGCGCTTCAGGCACTTGCAGCTTCCGATGCTGTCTGGGTACCTACGATAGTAACAGTAAAAAATCTTCTCGGAGACGGACGGTTTCCGGAACAAGTAGTGAAAAATATCTGGGAAGGACAGAAAAAAACATTACTCCGCGGGTATCAGCTCGGAGCAAAACTTGCTCTCGGAAGTGATGCCGGAGCCTATCGTGTCCTCCACGGTCAGGGACTTCTTGATGAATACCGGGCTTTCCGGGAGATTCTGGAAGAAGACTTCCCGGACTGGGAAAAGCGGATCCAGAACGGTGACCGGCTGATAAAAGAAAGATTTTCTTAGAGTGTGTCTGAAAAAGAACCCTACAGGCAGGAATTCCCGGTTGCAAAAAAATAAAAAGCTGTTATAATAAAGAAGATTTTAATTAGTATAAAAATGCACTCACACTGTATAGATATGCAGAAGGATGAATCAGCCGGAAAACTATATGCAGATTCGTGAGTACACAAGAATAACAGGAGGATAAGAGTATGAAAAAGGCAGTTGTATTTGCACTGACAGGTATTATGGCAGTATCCATGTTCGGATGCGGCAGCAAAAAACAGGTAGAGGTATCCAGTGTTGATGATCTGAAAGATCTGACCATCGGTGTGCAGACCGGTACTACCGGAGACAGCTATGCCAGCGATGCAGTAGCAAATGATTCTCAGATGAAACGTTATAACAAAGGTGCGGATGCCATCCAGGCTCTGAAGACCGGTAAGATCGATGCGGTTGTGATCGACTCTCTGCCGGCTCAGAAGTTCGTAGATGCCAACGACGATCTGAAGATCGTAGAAAATATCTGGGAGCCGGAAGAATATGCGATCTGTCTGAAAAAAGGAAATACAGAACTGACAGAGAAAATGAATGCGGCCATCAAGGAACTGAAAGAGGATGGCACTCTGGATAAGATCATGGCAAACTACATCGGTGATGACCAGGGAAGCTATCAGTATGAGACTCCGGAAGGAACCGAGTATACCAACGGTACTCTGACCATGGCTACCAACGCAGAATTCGAGCCATGGGAGTATAAAGAAGGAGATAATATCGTAGGAATCGATGCAGATATGGCGAAAGCAATCTGCGACAAGATGGGTTATGATCTGAAGATTGACGATATGGCATTCGAATCTATCCTGGCAGCAGTTTCCAGTGGTAAGGCTGAATTTGGTGCGGCTGGTATGACTGTGACAGATGAGAGAAAAGAGAGTGTTGATTTTACGGATACTTATGCGAATGCGTCTCAGGTTGTGATTGTTAGAAAATAAATAGGTGGCTAGGCTACCCGGGTGGGGTTGGCTTGATCTTTCCATACTCCGACCCGCTTCCGCTCAGCTGGTCCTGGCAGCGGTACTAAGGCAGCAAAATACGCTGCCTAAGGACCGGCCGGCCCAGATGGTCTGCGTATGGAAAGATCAAGCCAACCTTCGCAGGCGGGAGGATATAAGATTTATTTTATGACAATTGGGGATGGCTTTTATATTAGTTTAAAAAGAGAGAGTTAATCCCTGTAAGATAAGAGATAGAGTAAGAGAAATACGAAAAAACCTTGTAAAAGGAGTGTAAGGGAAACGATATGGGATCTTTAAGTCATTGGGTTCACAGGTATTTTGTGGATAATGGGGCTTCCAGTTGGTGGTTGACGGGTTTACGGAATACGTTGCTGATTACGGTGCTGGCACTTTGTATTGGTGTGGTGCTTGGGTTTACGGTGGCGATTATCCGGTCGACTTATGAGCAGACAGGGAAGCTGAAGGTGTTGAATGCGATCTGTAAGGTGTATCTGAGTGTTATCCGTGGTACGCCTACGATGGTTCAGGTGCTGATATTTAACTTTGTTATATTTGCTTCCATCGCGGTGAATGAAGTTATCGTTGGTGGTGTAGCATTTGGTATTAACTCCGGTGCGTATGTGGCGGAGATCGTGCGGTCGGGTATCATGTCCATCGATAAAGGACAGATGGAGGCCGGACGGAGTCTGGGACTTAGTTCCGGACAGACGATGAAGCTGATTATTATGCCCCAGGCATTTAAAAATGTGCTGCCGGCACTGATCAATGAGATGATCGTGCTGCTGAAAGAGACATCTATCATCGGTTACATCGGTATGACGGATATCACGAAAGCAGCGACACTGGTACAGAGCCGTACATACGAAGCCTTTGTACCGTTGATCGCAGCTGCAGTATTTTACTGGGTGCTGGTAACGATTCTGACATACTTTATGGGTAAACTGGAGAGGAGGTTGAGAAAAAGTGACCGCAAATAAAGGAAAAGTTTTATTGCAGGTACAGGGACTGGAGAAGAAGTTTGATGATAACCAGGTTCTGGACGGTATCACCACAGATATCTGTCAGGGTGAAGTGGTAGCAGTCATCGGCCCATCCGGTTCCGGAAAATCTACCTTTCTTCGTTCGCTGAACCTTCTGGAAGTTCCAACCGGCGGAAAGATTCTTTTTGAAGGTGTGGATATTACAGATCCGAAGGTGATATCAACCGCCACCGTCAGAAAATCGGTATGGTATTTCAGCAGTTCAATCTGTTTCCACATAAGACAGTAAAAGAGAATATCATGCTGGCTCCTGTGACACTGGGATTGATGAAAGAAGAGGAAGCTTCTGAGAAAGCAGAAGAACTCCTTGCCCGTGTGGGTCTTCCGGACAAAGCAGATGCTTACCCGGACAGCCTTTCCGGTGGACAGAAACAGCGTATCGCCATCGCACGTGCCATGGCGATGAATCCGGATGTGATGCTCTTTGATGAGCCGACTTCCGCGCTGGATCCGGAGATGGTCGGAGAAGTACTGGAGATCATGAAAGAACTGGCACAGACAGGAATGACCATGGTAGTTGTTACCCATGAGATGGGATTCGCCAGAGAAGTGGCCACCAGAGTAATTTTCATCGATGAAGGAAAGATCCAGGAAGAGAATACACCGGATGAATTCTTTGCACACCCGAAGAATCCGAGACTGCAGGAGTTCTTATCAAAAGTATTGTAACAGAAAACAGGCAATGACCGGAAAAGGTCATTGCTTATTTTACTTACAGGAAATTACTTTCATGTAAAGAAAAAAACATTCCGCGAGGATACGCAAGGCACATTTTTGGTTCTCTATAGTTTGTACAAAAAAATAACAGATTCAGAACTGGATATTTATAAAACGACGAAAAAATGGTAATTCATGTTAAAAGATTTGCATTTATATTGAAAATGCATAAACCCAGTGTTATACTTTTGGATAGTCTGATAAATATGTGAAAAAAAGTAATGAGAGAACAAAAGTAAAGTTCTCGTTTTCTGAGGGGGAAACAGAAAGATGTACAAAAAAGGCTCGAAGGGCTGGTTAAAACACTTTGATTTCATTTTGCTGGATATGATCTGTCTTCAGATCGCATTCCTGCTTGCCTATGTGATCCGTCATGACAGCGGCAGTCCCTACATAGTTCCACTATATCGGAACATGGCGATTTTTATGGAACTGCTGGATATCGTCGTGATGTTTTTCTATGAGACATTATCCAATGTTTTGAAACGGGGATATTTCAGGGAGTTTGCAGCGACGGTAAAGCATGTGCTCCTTGTGGAACTGTTCTCGGTGCTGTATCTGTTTACGATGCAGGAAGGTCAGGCGTACTCCAGAACCGCACTATATCTGACCGGTGTGATCTATGCGATTCTCACTTACATCGTCCGGATCATCTGGAAAAAAATTCTTCGAAGCAGGATGAGTGAAGGAAACCGTTCTCTGTTGGTCGTGACGACAAAAGATATGGCAGAGCAGGTTGTTCATAATATCCGGGAGAATAACTATGAACGCTTTGCTTTATCCGGTCTGGTAATTATCGATGATGATCTTTGCGGTACGAAAATCGCAGGCGTTCCGGTAGTAGCCAACGAAGAAAATGCAGCTGCTTATGTCTGCCGGGAGTGGATCGACGAGGTATTTGTCATTCCGGCAACCGATGTTCTATCCGTATGCTCTGATGGAACAGTTTACGGAAGCGGGTGTGACGGTACATCTGAACCTGGCGAAAGTCTCCGAGGCGATGGGCGGTAAAAAACAGCTGGTGGAAAAAGTCGGACCCTATACCGTACTGACAACCAGTATCAACTATGCATCCACAAAACAGTTGTTTATGAAACGAGCGATCGATATCGCCGGTGGTCTGTTTGGCTGTTTGTTGACTTTGCTGATCACTTTGTTCGTGGGTCCCGCAATTTACCTGAAGTCCCCGGGTCCGATCTTCTTTTCCCAGGAGCGTGTCGGTAAAAACGGTAAGAAATTCAAAATGTACAAATTCCGCAGCATGTATATGGATGCAGAAGAACGGAAAGCCGAACTGATGAAACAGAACCGTGTCAGCGACGGCATGATGTTCAAGCTGGACTTTGATCCCCGTGTCATCGGTAATGAAATCCTGCCGGACGGAACGAAGAAAACCGGCATCGGTAACTTCATCCGCGTCACCAGCCTGGATGAATTTCCACAGTTCTTTAATGTACTGAAAGGTGATATGAGCATCGTAGGAACCCGTCCACCGACACTGGATGAGTGGAATAAATATGAACTCCATCACAGAGCGAGACTTGCGATCAAACCGGGCATTACGGGTATGTGGCAGGTTAGCGGAAGAAGCGAGATCACTGATTTTGAAGAGGTTGTGAAGCTGGATACCGAGTATATCAGTGAGTGGAATGTGGGAATGGACATTAAGTTACTCTGGAAGACGGTGGTTTCGGTGATTAGGCGGGATGGGTCAATGTAAGAGAAAAGGAAAAGAGAAGAGGGTGCAGTTTGTTCTTAGCGGAAAGAGAACAAACTGCATTAGAGTATATGTAGATAAGTTATAAATAAAAAACATAATTCAAAAACAAGAGCACATACAAAATTGCGATTGCGGGCACTGGATATGTTGGACTGTCAATTGCAACTTTACTGAGTCAACATCATTAGGTCACAGCGGTTGACATTGTTCCAGAAAAAGTTGAACTGATCAACAACTGTAAATCTCCGTTTCAAGATGAATATATTCTGGCATCCGAATGATGAGGGCGGTATGGCTTGGAATGACCCGGAGATCGGCATCGAGTGGCCGCAACTGAAAGGCGAGTACAAGGGCAGTGCAAGCGCAGAGGGCTATACGTTGGAAGATGGCACTGCACTGAACCTGAGCGATAAGGACCAGAAGTGGTTGGGACTGAAAGATACTTTTTAAATTTTAAGGACTATTGGTAGTACGGAGGATTCTACTCATGGCGGAGAAAAAGAAAATACTGTACATAGTCGAAGCTATGGGCGGAGGCGTTTTTACTTATATCGTTGACCTTGCCAATGAGCTTGTCAATTCTTATGACATGTACATTGCTTACGCAGTGCGGAAACAGACTCCACAAAACTATAAAGATTATTTCGATAAAAAGATTCATCTGATTGAAGTCAAAAATTTTGGACGAGCAATCGACCCTGCGAAAGATATTGCAGCTTTTTGTGAAGTCAAAAAGATCGCAGCAGAGTGATCCATCTACATAGTAGTAAAGCTGGTGCGATAGGTCGGATGGCGTTTAATGGAAAGATTCCAATGTTTTATACGCCGCACGGTTATAGCTTCTTAATGGAAGACTACAAACCGATGAAACGCAGATTGTTTAAGCTAATCGAGTCAGTGTGTGCGAAGAAAAATTGCACGACTATCAGTTGCAGTGTGGGTGAGCATCAAGAATCTCTAAAACTTACCAAACGTGCCACTTATGTAAATAACGGCATTAACATGGCAGAACTTCAGGAGATTATTGATAAGACAGAGAAAGTTGAGCACCCATTTACGGTTTACACACTGGGTAGAATTTGTTATCAGAAAAATCCCACACTGTTTAATGAGATTGCTGAATCACTTCCAGATGTGAAATTTGTCTGGATTGGTGATGGTGAGCTTCGAGAGCAACTTACAAGCAAGAATATTGAAATTACAGGATGGGCTGATCGGAGTACTGCGATTAGATATGCGGTCAATGCAGATGTTTTTCTTCTCCCTAGCAGGTGGGAAGGGCTACCGATATCTTTGCTGGAATCTATGTATACGAAAAAAATATGCGTGGTAAGTGATGTAATCGGTAATCGAGATGTCATTCACAATGGCGAGAATGGCTTTGTGTGTACGAAAGTGGAAGACTTCGTAAAGGCTATCGAAGATTGTCGGAGCGAAGATGGAAAACTGACAGAACGAGCATATCAGGATATCCTGAAGATGTATAACACAAAAGTGATGGCTGAACAATATAGCAAAAAATATGAAATGGCTATAAATAAACTGGGGGGGTACAGCCTAATGTAAGGTTGCACGTTTTAACCAATGACGATTATGCCACTGCAAAGGCGGTGGCATGATGAAAAAAATAAGGATTTTGCATGTGGCGCAGGCCGCAGGTGGCGTGGATCGCTACATCCGGATGCTTCTCAAGTATTTGGACAAAGAAAAGTTTGAAAATATATTGGTTTGCTCACAGGATTTTCATGAAGAAGACTACAGAGGATTGGTGGAATCCTTTGAACGAGTCAAGATGACGAGAGTTATTGGAGGCAGTGACCTAAAGGCAATTAAAGAGATTAGAACACTGATAAAGAAATATAACCCCGATATCGTTTATGCTCATTCTAGCAAGGCTGGAGCAATTGCTCATGTAACAGATATCGGTCTTAAAAACCGTTGCGTATATAACCCACATGGATGAGCGTTCAATATGCGCTGTTCTGCAAAGAAAAAAGCAATGTACACTGCCATTGAAAAGGTAGCCGCTCCATTCTACGATAAAATCATCTGTATTTCGGATGCGGAGAAGCAGTCAGCACTGGGTAAGAAAATTTGTAAAGACGATAAATTGCAGGTTATTTTTAACGTTGTAGACATCGATGCCTATGAAAATGGAGTACATGACACTGTTAAGAGAAAAAAACTGAACATACCGGAAGATGCGTTTGTTGTCGGCATGGTTGGACGGATGAGTCCACAGAAGGCACCAGATGTTTTTGTTAAGATGGCAAAGCGAGTGAAGGATAAAGTTCCAAATGCACACTTCATTATTGTTGGCAACGGAAACCAGGAAGCTGAGATCAGAAAGTATGCCGAGGATAATGGTTTTTCGGTCAACTTACACATCACAGGCTGGGTTGATAATCCGATGAGCTATGTGGAACTTTTTGATGTCGCATGCTTGCTGAGTCGATGGGAAGGCTTCGGACTGGCATTGCCTGAGTATATGATGGCAGGCAAACTCATTGTAGCAAGCAGGGTGGACGCTATTCCGAATATAATCCGAGATGGAGAAAATGGTCTGCTTGTTGAAGTCGATGACGCCTCTGGAGCAAGTGAAGCAGTGCTATAAATCTATCGGGAAAATGGATTGAAAGATAGATTGGTGGTACAGGGCATTGAAGATGCACATAACAGGTTTAACGCTCGGAGAGTTTCTGAGGAACACGGAAAACCGTTTGAGAAATTATATGCTAAATAAAATATGAATAGCAATAAGGTATCAAGGAGATTAAAATGAACGATAATCCACTGATTAGTGTTATTATACCAATATACAATGTAGAACAGTATTTAAAAAGATGTGTTGAAAGTCTAAGACATCAGACTTACTCCAATTTGGAAATTATTCTGGTGGATGACGGATCACCTGATAGCTGTGGGAAAATCTGTGACGATTACCAGAAAGCAGATAATCGAATCAAGGTTATTCATAAGAAAAATGGTGGACTTTCGGACGCAAGAAATGTTGGTATAGGAATGGCGCAAGGGGAATATATCACTTGTATTGACAGTGATGATTTTGTTTCACCATTTTTTATTGAAAATTTATGGGTTGCGATAGAAAAAAGTAAATGTGAAATAGCCACAAGTTGGTTTATTGATTATTATGAAGGTGACAATATACCTGAAACAAAAAAAATGAATAATAAAGATATAATAGTTTAGTAAAGAGGAATTCTATAAAAAACTTCTTTATCAGGATGGTGTTGAGGTTTCAGCTTGGGGCAAACTTTATAAAGCGAGTTTATTTCAAGGAGTTAAATATCCTGTTGGGAAACTTTATGAAGACATTCCAACCACATACTTACTTATAGAAAAAACGACTAAAATAGCAGTTATTCCCAATATAGATTATTTTTATTTTCAGAGAGCGACAAGTATTGCACAAGCAGCCTTCTCTGCGAGAAAAATGGACGCAATAAACCATATGGATGGTTTCAAAAATTATATTATTAAAAAATACCCGTCACTAAAGAAGGCGGCAGAATGCAGATATTTTAGCACGGTCTGTAATATTCTTTTTCAAATTCATAGTCCAGAGTTTAAGAAACAAGAAAAAGAATTGTGGCGAGAAATAAAAAATACAGATATAGTGTTATGACAAATAGAAATGGAAGAAAAAAGGCTAGAATAGCGGCATTCCTTTCATATGGTGGATATAAATTCCTATACACGATATATGTCAGAACACAGAAAACCATTAGAAAATAATTGATGAATATTTTCACTTGATGATATAACGAATAAGGCGTAAATCAATAAGATAAAAAGGAGAAATATAATTAATGGGAATTAGAGCAACAATTGTGTGCTGTTATAATAAACAATCTGTTTTTAATAAAATGCTTCATTCATTAAAGTCACAATCAGAAGACGTTGAAGTTATTGAAATTAACAATTCTGATGGGAAGTTTTCATCTTGTAGTGCAGCATTTAATTCAGTTATTGATCAAATTCGCACAAAGTATGTTATTTTTTCGCATCAGGACATTTTATATAATACAGAGTATAGCTTATCAAATATTCTTGACTATTTTGAGAAAATTGGACCTTACGATATAGTGGGCGTAGTAGGAAGAAGAGCTACAGCTAAAGAAAGAATGGGAAACATAAAACAAGGAAGTGACAAAAAGAGGGCTGTTAGGGGAAAAGTAGTTGGAATCGAAAAGTGTGACACAGTTGATGAGTGCTTTTTTGGAGGGTATACAGAATGTTTTCAACGGTATCCTTTTTCCGAAACTTTATGCGAAGGATGGCATATGTATGCTGTTGAAAGGTGTTTGGCTGCGCTGAAGCGCGGTGATAATGTATTCGTTGTAGATGCAGATTTGACACATATATCTGGTGGTAAAATAGATCATGCTTATAATATAACATTCTATAAGATAAGTAAGCAATATAAGTCAACAGTAAAGTGCTTAGCAACGACTTGCGAAGATGCTCCAACAGCAGTAGGGCTCCGGGAGTTATATTATATCAAGAGAGAACTTCATGTAATCAAAAGGGATTTTCTGCAATCAAGAGGTATAAAATAATGGCAAAGAAATCCATTGCATTAAACTCAATATTTAATATGGCATATAAAGGATTTACAGCCTTATTTCCGCTGTTAACTACAACGTATATTGCTCGAACACTGTTGCCAGGCAAAGTGGGTCTTGTATCATATGCCAATACTATAGTCGTGTATTTTACAACTATAGCATCGCTAGGTATTCCAAACTACGGGGTAAAGGAAATTTCAAAATGTGGAGAGAACGTTAAAGAGCGAAGTAAAACTTTTTCTGAATTGTTTTCCATAAATTTTATTTCTACATCTATTTGTATTGCATTGTACTATTTTTTTGTGAATTGTTTTCCATATTTTCAAAATCAGAAGCCTGTGCTTAATATCATGGGATTGATGCTGGTATTTAATCTATTTAATGTTGATTGGTTTTATCAGGGAATTGAAGAATACGGAATTATTGCTACAAGGGGTACAGTAGTAAAGATAGTTTCCTTTATGGCTATGCTATTATTTGTAAAAAAACCAGAGGACTATTTAAAGTACGCTTTTATCCTTTGCATGGCTACCGCAGGAAACTATATTTTCAATATGCTTATTCTTGGAAAATATGTTGCATTTAAGAGATATATTTTAAATATTAAACATCATCTCAAGCCAGTTTTTATCCTGTTGGCTTCTTCAATAGCAACAGAATTATATATGGCGCTTGATACAGTTATGTTAGAATACTTTCACGGTAGTGCAAATGTTGCGTATTATTCTAATGCCACTAAGATTGTTAGAATGATCTATACAATGGTTATCGCCTTTGTAGCAACATTTTATCCGAGGATAGCATATTATATTCAAAACAATAAGAAAAATGAAAGTAATAGACTTGTAGAAAAAGGGTTTGATATTATTTTATTGATGGCGTTGCCATGTGCAGTCGGTTTAATGTCGACAGCAAGGTACATTGTTTTGATTTTGTTTGGAAAGCAGTATATGAGTTCTATTTCTGTTTTAAAAATTGCTAGCATTTTGGTATTCATCTTCTCAGTAGCCTATATGCTGGGACATATTATTCTTATGGCTTCTGGCAATGAAAAATATATTTTAAGAGCAACAATCGCTGGAGCAATTGTTAATGCAGTATTAAATGCATGTCTTATTCCAAAGTATGCAGAAAATGGAGCAATTATTGCATCTGTGATTTCAGAGATTACAGTTACCTCTGTACTCATTTTTTATTCTAGAAAACATTTCTCTCTTTCAAAGGATTATGCTTTCTTTAGGAGTATAGGCTTTAGTCTTTTATTCATGACTATAGGGATTGTAGTGATTAAAAAGTATTTGCTATTTTCAAATTCGATTTTAATTCAATTTGTGGAAATTGTCATTGCAGCGGTTTTTATATATGGTGCTACATTGATTGTCACAAGGAATAGATTAATAATAGAAGCAAAAACTCTAATTACTCGGAAAATATTGGAGAGGAGATGAAAAAGATATGGTGGCAATAACAATACCTTTGGCAATATTAGGGTTAATCATATATTCTTATTGGATATGGAATAAGTGTTCATTGGCATTTCCTTTTACTATTATTTTCTTGATTGAGATTGCGTGGGGTACACTGTCCATAATATGGATTGATAGTGGTATATATATTACTGAGCAATTAAGAGACTCATATACTACAGGTGCTGCTTTAAGATATATATCGCTTATGTTACCATTTGCGTTGGTTTTTCCACATACTTTGGAAAAGAAAATTTTACGAGAAAAATATAAAACTGTTAAATTAGAAATATCAGGAACTTCATTAGATGGTATTGTGTGGAAATTATGCGTGATTTCTGTAGGCTATGTTTTACTTGATTTAATGCTGTCTGGTACACCGCTATTAAGTAGTACTGTTACTAAAATCGGTTATTATGCGAAGTTCTCTAAATTACCATTCGCAGGTACATTACATAATATTATAATGCCATTTGCAATGCTATTGTCTGGTATTAGATTTATAAGGAGTGAGCGAAAGAGTAAAGAATATTATGAAGCACTTGCTATAGCTGTTTTAATTATAATTATCCAAATTCTAATGGACAATAAATTTTACGGATTGTATGACTATGCAATTTGGTTTTCAATTCCTTTAATTGGAGCTTATGTAAGAAAAAAATTTGATGAAAATCGAGTGGCTAAAATCCCATTCAAATATATAGCCATAACATTGGTGATACTAGGAATCTTGCTGGGAATATGCTATAAACAATATGCTCGATTAAGTACAGATCCGTTTTCCGCACTTTTAAATAGAATATTTTCACTTCAATCACATACTTTTTGGGGAGTGGATCTGCTTGTTAAAGAGGGCAAATTAACATTTGATTTTGATCAGATTTGTAAAGAAATATTAGCTGGTATTTCTGGAGTTGCGTCCACAAATCCTGATTTTGGAATTGGCCGAGTGATGTATTTAGTAACTAAATCAACATATGCTTATGATATGTTAAGAAGTGGAGTACTATTTGCTGGAAGCTTTCTAACAGTATCACTTAGTTATGCTGGCTATATTGTAACATTTATATTTTCATTTATTGTTGGATATCTTGCTGCAAATATATGCGCTGTACTCTACACTTATATAAATGGAAAAGACACAGTAATGCTTTTCTTTTGGTTTGTTTTATATAGAAGAATGTATGAGTATTTTAGAGTTGGAAGTCTTTCAATTATAATGAATTGGAAAATGCTAGTTTTATTTCTAGTGCTTTTTGGGATTTCTAAGACCAGTTTAAAAAAGATACACTAGTATGTGCTTGCATTGAGGACGTTCAATATCTCGAATTAGAAATGTCTAGATTTATTAAAAAATAGGTTATACAAATATGTGAAAGGAAAAAAATGAAAACATCAGTTGTGTTATCAACGTATAATGGTGAACAATATATTATTGAGCAACTTGAATCCATTAAAAATCAGACAAGAATACCAGATGAGGTCTTGATTTATGATGATTGTTCAACAGATCAAACGGTAGAATTGGTTCGGAATTTTATTGACAAGAATAGATTAGACGCATGGAAGCTGGAGGTAAACCAGCATAATAAGGGATGGAAAAAAAACTTTATGAACGGCATTTGGAGCGCATCGGGAGACCTTGTTTTTCCATGTGATCAGGATGATATATGGATGCCGCATAAAATTGCAACTATGGAAAAAATTATCGAGGATAATTCCTCTATCATGGTTCTTACATCGGGATATGAGGCTTTTTATGATTCTGGAAAAACCGTAAACGGTCCAATAAAACCGAATGGAAAACTTGAAAAACAGCAATTTTCAGAAAAGATTTTTAGTATTAGATACCCAGGATGTACATATTGCATTAGAAAAAGCTTTGTGGAAATCAGTAAAAAACATTGGCAATTTGATTTTCCACATGATGCGATGTTTTGGAGAATGGGAATGTTCTCTGATACGTTATATTCCTATAACGAGAGCTTGATTCATTGGAGAAAGCATCAGGATAGTACATTCACAAAAGAAAGTAATAGAAATCGAACTTTTTCTAAGAAAAAAGACTCTTTAGATTATGCGATGCGCGTTGTAAATGATTTAGAAGATTTTGTGAATGAATACTGTTCCGAAAGAAGAAAAGAAAAAATAGAGGTATTAGAAAAAGAAAGAAATGGATAGAAATTCGCAAAGAATTTTACAGTAGTAAAAAACCATTGTGTGGAATTAAATTGCTCAGGTATATACGCTGCTATGACCGGGTAAGACAATATTGTGGGGACTGGTATTTGATTTATGGAAAGAAAAATTAAAGTTGATGTTATAACACTCCACGCGGTACAAAATTACGGCTCGGTATTACAAGCATTAGCGACACAAGAAATACTGAAGCAACACGGGTGTGAAGTAACAATAATTGATTATGTAAGGGAAGATGTTCGCTACGAAAACTTGGTTAAAAAATGGAGTGGTGGAAACCCAATAAAGGCACTTGCGATTCTTCCCACAATACTAAGATGGGAAAAGGTATTTCATTCTTTTACCCAAAAGTACCTTAATTTGAGTGAAAAAACATATACTACAGAAGCAGATTTTAAGAATTATCCATTAACGGCAGATGCTTACTGCACTGGAAGTGATCAAGTTTGGAACTCCAAGTGGAATAATGGCATACTTCCATGCTTATACTTGAACTTCGTTCCAGAAGATAAATATAAATTCGCTTTTTCGGCAAGTTTTGGGCAAAGTAGATTGCCAGAGGATGAAGTAAACAAGACTAGGGCATATCTAGAACAATACAATAGAATATCTGTTCGAGAAAGAGAAGGAGAAGCTATTATAAAGGAGCAATATCATATTGAAAATTGCGTTCATCTTGTTGATCCAACATTGTGCGTTTCTGGTGCCTTTTGGCGTAAATATGAATCAGAGAGAAAAATAAAAGATGAATATATACTGATCTATAATTTAAACCGTAGCAAGGAGTTTGACCGATATGCAGTGGAGTTGTCACGGCGTACAGGACTAAAGCTGGTGCGATTCTGTACAAGATATGACCAGTTTTATCGTCCTGGAAAAGTATGCTTGTGCCAGAAGTATTTGATTTCATTAGTTTAATTGATAATGCAAAATATGTTTTGACGGATTCATTCCATGCAACTGCTTTTTCACTTAATTTACATACAGAGCCTATCTGTGTATATCCTAAAGAATTTGGCGGAAGATTGGAAAGTATCCTTCAGCAGACCAATCAGACGCAAAGACATATTGCGGATTACAGTGATTTTGATGTTGTAAATAGACCTGTTGATTTTGACTATGTAGGTAGAATACTTGAGGGCGAGCGAAGGAAAGCCAACGAATTTTTGAAAGAAGTCGTAAAAGAAGCGGCTCGTTTATAGGAGGATATGATGTCATTTAAGAAAAAAGTTGAAAGAACGATAATGCTTCTAAAAAAGAAAAATCTTGTTCCGATTCCTGAAGTGGTCAATGATACAGATTTATTAGAAGATAAGGTCGCTATGGTTATTGGTGGTACAGGTGGAATAGGGGGGGCAATTACAACTGAACTAATCCATAATAACTGTAAAGTTATTAGTTGTGGTTCATCAGTCGAATCACTAAGAAAGATGCAATCGGTATTACCTGAATCAGAAAAGTTAAAGTATTTTCCGTTTAATCTTAAGAATACAAAAGAGTACTCACAAAAAATACAAAGTGCAGTAGAAATATTTGGAAAGATAGATATTTTGATTTTGTCGGCTGGTGTTCATTCTGAAAAATTTAACTACTATGATATGACAGAGGAAGAATACGAAAGGATTATGCAAATCAATTTAAAGGCACCATTCTTCCTTTGCCAATCCTTTGCAAACTATCTAATAAATGAAAAAAAACAGGTCATATATGTCTTGTTTCGAGTTCACGAGGAGCAGAACCAGCATATACTCCTTATGGAATTTCAAAGTGGGCATTGAATGGAATGACGAAGGGAATCGCTCAAGAACTTATAAAATATGGAATCGTTGTTAATGCTATTGCACCAGGCTCAACAGCAACACCACTTATCGGAGTTACATCCAAAGATAGCATAGCAACAGATGAGAATAGTTGTGGCCGGTTGGTGCATCCAAATGAAGTAGCTAATATTGTAAAACTGCTAGTTAGTGATACAGGAAATATGATTGTTGGAGAAACTGTGCATATTTCTGGTGGACGAGGAATTTTTGATATTAGGTAAAGTCGGAGGTTAAAATGAACGATAATGTTTTAGTTAGTCTTATAGTAGCAGTGTATAATGGGGAGAAATATATTGCGAGCTGTATAGATCTATTCTGAATCAAACTTATCAAAATTACGAAGTTATATTGGTAGACGATGGCTCAAAAGATAGTTCTGGAACAATCTGTGATTATTATGCGGAAAAGGATAGTAGGATTAAAGTTATACACCAAGTGAATCGAGGATGTAGTGTAGCGCGTAATGAGGGACTTTCTCATGCAAAGGGAGAGTATATTGGAATTATAGATCAGGACGATTATCTTCATGAGAAGTATATTGAGTACTTCATGAAGTTAATGCTTGATCATAATGCGGAAATTGCAACGACAGATACAATTCTTCCTTTTATAGGAGACGCACCAGTATCTACGAATTTGGATTTCAATAAATATAGTATTTTATCCGGCGAAGATGCAGCCAAAGCAATGTTAATGTATACATTGCAAATTGGTCCATGGAATAAACTGATAAAAAAAGCGTTGATTGAAAGAGAGGGGATTTACTTTCAAGAGCAATTTTATTGCGGAGAGGGATTTGCTTTCTCAGTAGAGTGTTTTCAATCTACTAATAAGGTTGTCGTTGGACATCAGAATGTATATTTTTATCGAATTGATAATGCAACGAGTGGGTCGAGTACATTTAGTCTTGGAAAATATAATAGTTCAGTGAACGCACAAGATTATATGCGCAATGTACTAAAAGATAAGTCTCAGTATGCTGACAATGTTTTAAGTTTAGTAAATGGCGAACGCTTTCCGATAATTTCACGCTTTTAAAAGCAAGCGGTGAGGAAAAAGAATATTCCGCTATTTATCGAGAAATGAAGCATGAAGTTAAAAAGGGAGCACTAAGTGCTTTTAAAATACCTGTAAAATCGAAGCAAAAATTGCGAGCATTTGTTTTTGGAGTTTCCCCGGAAGTAGCAGCATCTATTTTTTCTGGTTATTTGAACCGTAAAATGGGTGGGAAATTCAAAAAGAATACAGAAAATAAAGTTGATATTCAGGATTAGTTGCAAATGTCAATGAATAACTATAAATGAGCAAATTTGAAAAATTACACAATCAAATCTTTCACATACGGACATTAACAGAGAGACTGTAATTAATTCTGTGTAAACTCTAAAAGAGCTATATATCCTCTTGGATTGATGTTAAAATAAATATCAATTCAGGAGGATTTTTTATGGCACGAAGAAGAAAAATGGATCCGGAACGCAAAGCGTTCATTAGTAGCTTGTTGGAACGTAAACGATAGAACCTGAGTACTGAATAATCCGGGGTGAAATCCATCACCTGTCCGGCGTATGGAAATCAATATTCCGTTTTTTACGGAATCACGATTCCGGCAAAAAGGAAATCGCATTTTTCCTAAAACCTTATAATGATGTTATGCACTTTATAGTGTAAATTCATTATGAGGAGGTCACAAGAAGATGATGTCCTTTCATGACCCGGACAGCCAGCCGCAGGAACTGCACGAATAATTATTGGAGAGAAAAGTGAATATTCTCGTGCGGTAACACCGCAAATCCGGCAGGCAGGGAACCGCCTGTCCGGGCTTGCGGAAACCGCTTATGCGAGTTTACTCGCGTAGTTCTTTATCCAAACCATATACCTCACGCATTGATCTATCATGTTCAGCATCAATGCTTGTGATATTTATTCGATAGCTGTCGTGGGCAATACGGTCAATGATTGCATCTGCCAGAGGACTGTCACCACCGCCGAGCTGCTCATACCATTCCTCGAATGCATACTGGGAACAGAAAATCGTTGAAGATTTCTTACGTCTCCTATGAAGTAGTTCGAAGATGTCCCTTTGTTCTGAATTCGTTGGTTTCAATAGAAGCCACTCATCCAGGATCAGAACAACTGGATTGGCATACTTCGCCATGACTTTTTTGTAGTTACCATCTGTCCGTGCTGTCTCCAGATCAATAAGCAGATCAGGGAGCCGGACATACTTGGTATTGAAATACTGCTTACAAGCCTCCATGCCAAAGGCACAGGCCATGTATGTTTTACCACAGCCTGTAGCGCCGGTGATAAAAAGATTTCGGTGTTCAGATATATATTCGCAAGTTGTAAGTCGGTTAATGAGATCCTTGTTAAGCTTGCGCCCGGAAGTGTAATTGATATCTATGATATTTGCTTCCGGCTGGTCGAATCCAGCATTATGGATTAGCCGTTTCAGACGGTTGTTTTTCCGATTGCTGTATTCAATGTCTACCAGCATACCAAAGCGATCCTCAAATGGTACTTCTCTAAATTTAGGATCAGCCAGCTGGTTGCGGAATGCATCTGCCATAGTGGTAAGGCGCATTTCAATTAATTTATCAATTGTACTCTGATTGGTCATATGTGTTTACCTCCGATAGTAATCGGCACCTCTTGTGATGCCGTGTGCTTTATGTGTGGTCGTGGATTCAGTAGTTTCTGATTCTGGCTTTACAGAACCGGTTACAAGGATGTTTTTAATACTCTTGTAACTGGGCGAAGATGTATAGGACAATGCCTTTTTACAGGCTGTTTCAAGCAATGCATCTGAGTATTTCTCGGCAAGCTTCAGAAGCCCCATACAACTTCGGTAGGTCTGTTGTTCCACATGTTTGGAGGTCAGTATTGCATTGACACAGTGTACGTATTTATGCCAATCCGCTCAGCCCATTTGCGGAACCGGTCGCCGTTCCATTCCAGATATTTCTGGTGGTCTTCCGGCATATGTTCCGTGACCGTGCTGTACTGCCCAGGGCGTCCTTTCAGACGACGGTGGGAAGCAATGCGGTTATGGTTGTAGAAAATTTCAATAGTGGTATCTGTTATCTTTACATCCACTTTCTTTTTGATGTATTCATAAGGAACTGAGTATAGCATTCCATCCACAGATATGTGATAATTGAACTGGACGGTGGCTGTCTTCCAGTCGCTCAGTTCAAAACGGGTAGAAGGTAATGGTGCCAGCAATGGTTTTTCTTCCTCAAGAAATAAGCTTCGCCGACTACCCTCTTTCTTTTGAAAGAGCCTTTGGTTGAACAGTTCAAGCTTGTCTCTGATTGCACGATTTAATTCGGCAAGGGAGAAGAACTGTTCATCCCGAAGTGCTGCTGTAATCCAGGTAGAGATATTTCCTACCGTCCCTTCAGCATTCGGCTTATCCTTGGGAGCCCTGACGCGCGCCGGAATAATAGCAGTTCCATAATGCTCAGCCAGTTCCTGATAGGTCTCATTGATCTGCTGGTCTTTCCATCCGCCATTATGAACAACTGCAGTTTTGCAGTTATCCGGTACGAGGATTCTGGCGACACCACCAAAATATTCGTACATATGGACATGTGCATTGATCCATGACTTCTGTTTCATATCCAGAAATGCTTCCACGTATGCGTACTGGCTGTAAGTCATTACACCGACAAATATGTATGCTTTGATGATTTCGTCGGTATCAGGATCAATGACTGTTGCTGGTTCACCTGCCCAGTCAACTTCAACCTGCTCACCGGGTTTACGGTTGATATGCATGGTAGCACGATGTTTCTGCTCATCCTGTTGGATGTGGTAGCAGAATTGTGAATACATGAGTGGTTCATCGCCATTGGCACGGCAATCCTCCATGTATTCCGTCCAAAGGAGTTTTTTACTGACTCCATTACGGAGCAACTCCTTACGAATGTAAGCGTAGTCAGGCATCCTCCTATTGGATGTGACTTGATTTACAGAAGGGAAAAACTTTTCTGCAAGTACAGCATCAGTATCGCTTTCATCAAGCGGCCAGGAAATATCTAATTCCTTAGCTCGCCTTAAAACGCGATTGACCGTCTTCTTGGAGACATTGCAGCTGTAGGCAATGTTCTGCTGACTGAGTCCCAGACTACTAAGTCTGAGGATCTCTCGATACTTGGTCATAGTCATGACCTCCTTTGAATGTATTTACACCTCGGTGCATGATTACATTCTAAAGGATTTATGATATAGGTTTCCACCACCGGAATGGTGTTTCCTTAAAAACGGATTTGCGGTTTCCTATCCCCGGACAGCAGGGATACGGAGACCGGATTATTCAAGAAAAGAGCACATAAACCAGAAAACCTGGCATCAACCGAAAAAAATGGAAGTCGGAGAACGATGCCGGGGAGAATAGTAAAGAGCAGATGGTAAGTATGTTTACGCTTTATAATTCTGTAGAAATAATATTGAAATTGACTTTGTACTCCGGATATGTTACCTTAACCATATATATATCTGGGAAGCAATTCTTCAACCATTCGGTTATCTGATTCCCCATATGAATAAAAAACTGGTGGAACGGAGGATCGATGGAGCGTACTCCTTTCACCACATACAGAAAGGAGCATGCGAATGCAGCAAATGACAAAACACAGACCCCTGGCAGAACTGGATCTGCTGGACGATTTTCTTTTTAATGCCTTATTGGCTTATCCGGAATATGGAAGGAAATTCTGTCGAAAGTTTCTAAAGATTCTTTTTGGAAGAGAGTTCAAAAATCTGAATATTGTAACTCAGAAATCCTATGGCGGAAGAGATACCGGTCTTCACGGAGCCCGACTGGACGTATACATCGAAGAGGGAGATGAGGTAGAGATTGATTCGTCAAATGTCTCTACGATTTATGATATTGAGCCTGACAAGAACAATAAAAGGAAGGATATAAATTTTATTGCACAGAGAACCCGGTTCTACCATGCGATCATCGACAGTCGGAGTCTAAAAAGCGGTCAGTCATACGACAAGCTGAAGAAGGTCTTTGTTATTTTTATCTGTCCCTACGATCCCTTTGGGGATGACCGGATGATCTATACCATCCGGAATCATTGTGTAGAGAATCCGGAGCTACCGTATGAAGATGGAGCCAGAACGATTTTCCTCTACACAAAAGGAAGAAAGGGACGGGATAATGAATCCCTGAGTCAGCTGCTGGACTATATGGAGAATACAACCCGGGAGAACGCAGTAACGGAAGAGCTGGAAGCCATCCAGGAGATGGTGGATGTTGTGAAAGAAGATGCGGAGGTGACGGTGGCATATATGAAAGGATTCGAGAGAGACCAGATGTTTCTGGAAGAAGGGAAAAAACAGGAAAGAGAGAATACCCTAAAAGAGAAACAACGAGCGGATATGGAACAGAAACGAGCAGATGCAGCCGCAGAAGAAATTGCAAAGTTGAGAAAACAGCTGGAAGAGCTGCAAAACTCTCAAAATTAGGTTCTTATTGAAGGAATACCCATTCCTTGGCATCTGGTATTAGAAAACACCTGGTATCCACTGCATACTGAACCAATCATAAAAATAGTTAAAAACGGTATAAGTAGGAAAAATGTGGGAAGCTGTTATCTGAAAAAGAAGCGGTTTTCCATATTTTTTGTATACGAAAGTAACGAGCCAAAGTCCGTGCTTGCACGAGACCTTGGCGACTGCCGCGATAACTTGAGAAACTCGCGTAGCGTGTTTCTCATAGTTTCTTTTTAATGCCTTACTGGCATATCCGGAGTATGGACGGAGATCCTGCCGGAAGCTTTTGGGGATTCTTTTTAGGAGGGATTTTTTAAAACCTTAATATCATAACTCAAAAGTCCTATGGAGGACTGGACACCGGATATCACGGAGCCAGACTGGACGTATACATAGAAGAGGGAGACGAAGTGGAAGTTGATTCCACGAATGTCTCTGCGATTTATGATATTGAGCCGGATAAGAATAACAAAAGGAAAGACATTGATGCCATCCCACAGAGAACCAGATTCTACCATGCGATCATTGACAGAAGATGCCTGAAAAGCGGTCAGTCCTATGACCGGCTGAAGAAGGTGTTTGTTATCTTTATCTGTCCCTACGACCCATTTGGAGACAACCGGATGATCTACACGATCCGAAATCAGTGCGTAGAGAATCCAGAGTTACCATATGACGATGGTGCCAGGACGATTTTTCTTTACACAAAAGAGGAAAAAGGTCGTGACAACGAAACACTGAGTCAGCTGCTGGACTACATGGAGTACACAACCCGGGAGAACGCAGTAACAGAAGAATTGGAAGACATCCAGGAAATGGTGGATGTGGTGAAAGAAGATGCGGAGGTGACGGTGACATATATGAAAGGATTCGAGAGAGATCAGATGTTTTTGGAGGAAGGGAAAGAACTGGGGCGAAGGCTGGAGCAGGAGAATACCCTGAGAGAGAAGAAACGGGCGGAAGAAGAGAAACAGAGAGCGAATGCAGCCGTGAAAGAAATTGAAAAGCTGCGGAAACAGTTGGAAGAACTACAAAAGAAGTGAGAAAAATACCGTGATTAAGATGAATGCTTTAAGACTGCGAAACAATAAATTGCTCGTGGATGGAAAAATATTGGTGCGAAAATGATACTATATGATATACTTTATTCAGAAGAAAATGACTTCACACAAATTGCAGGCAAGAGAAAGGAAATTCATTAATGAATAACAGAAAAGCACAGATTTTTTTATCTTACTGTTGGTCGGATGATCTGATTGCAGACGATATTTATACAGATTTGAATAAATATCCGGAAATTGACATTCACCGGGATAAACTTAATATCAGGCATTGGGCGAGCATTAAAGAATATATGCAATCTATTTCTGATATGGATTACACGATTCTTTTGATTTCAGATTCCTACCTGAAATCATCTAATTGTATGTATGAAGTTCTCGAAGTGATGCGTGATAGAAAGTATAAAGATAAGATTTTTCCGGCAGTTATCTGTACTGATATTTACAATCCGATACAGCGGGCAGGATATGTAAAATACTGGCAGGAAAAATACAAAGAACTGAAAACAGCAGTAAACGGTGTTGATACGCAGAACCTGGGAACGTTGACAGAAGATATGAAGAGATACCAGAACATAGCGGCTAATATTGTGGAATTTATCGATACAGTAGCGGATATGAATAATCCGCAGATACCGAAAGTAGCGGATGCAATCAGGAAAAAATTGATAGACAATAGATTTATCCAGGAAGAAAATAGCCATTGTTCAGAAAAGAGTATTCAGGCAACAGAAGACTTGTTTCAATCGTTGGGAATCAAGAAAGTTTCCAAAAAGGATTCTTTTACGGATTGGGAGATCAATGCTTTTATGACACAGAGCTTTCGGCGAGTTCTTGAGTTGTTTGAACAATTATGCAAACAATATGAAAGAGAAAATCCGATCTATACTTTCTATACAGAAGAAATAGATAACCGGAATAAGTTGTTTCAGTTTTATCAGAACGGAATGTTTAAGACAGGACTGAAGATTAGCCTTGAGAATCAATTCGGAGCTCCGCAGATTGGAATTTCGACGAATCAGTTGAATTTTTCTAACAGTCATTCATGGAACGGTTTGTATTCTACCACTATTGTAGATGGTGAACTTAAATTGAAAGCTGTAATGAATATCTGGGGAGTCAATGGAGCAATGACTGTAAGTGAAGTCGTGCGAGATATCTGGGAGCATTATGTGGTAATGTATTTGCAATAATACCCAACTGGAAGCCATCCAGGAGATGGTGAATGTGGCGAATGAAGAGGCGAAGGTGACGGTGGCGCGAGCTAAAGGTGTCAGGCACTAGAAACTGTTAGATAAAAAGGAAAAATTTCTTTGAAAATATATGAGAGGAATATAAATGAAGAAAAGATCAGATGCGGACTTCATCCATCCTTCAGAAACAGCCTATGATAAAGCTATAAGAAGAATGGAAGAACGGGAAGCATACATTTTGAATAGTTCAACCATGCAAATGGCGGCCAGTGCTGCAGAACAGATAAGAAAACAACAAGCGTCGGTTATTCAGACACTGAAACCATTGCAGGATGCCATACAGCCATATCATAGCATGACAGAACAAAATAGTTCTGGTCTTGCGGCTGCAACAGCATCTATATCCTCTGTGGCAAAGACATTGGTTCCAGATGATGCTATAAATTCAATGACGGAGTCAATGAAGACTGTGGCTACGGTCGTGCAACCGTATCAAGATATGAATCTATTTAAGGCCAATGTCCTTGCTGCAATTGAATCGGCAACGATAACACCTGAATTGCAAGCGTTTCGTTCACAGTTGGAAAGTAATGTTCAAGCAATGGGTTTGACAGCTATTTCTGATTATATAGGTGGATTGGCATCACAGTGGGACAATGCACTGGCTTTAAGTGATGTGTTGGATCGTAGTATTGCGGCGCAGAATCTAGCTGTAGTAAGGATGCTACCCAACTATAATGATCTGGTATTGCCACGAGGCAGTAAAAAGGTATTAAAGTCCTTGACGAAAACAACTGCCAAAAAGTTAATGGAGTCTGATAAGATTCAGTTTGATCCGAAGGGGAAGAACTTTTATCATAAGGAGTCTCCAGACGTTAAGTTTTCAGCAGACCAGATTACAGTGGTAGAAAGCTCATTGGAACTGTTTGAAGAATTTTCACTTGATAGTTTGCTTTCTTTTGAAAGTAAACTGGAACAGAATTATGCATTTGCATCACGACACCCGGTAGGTGTCAGGATATTTGAAATGCTTGAAAACTGGAATTATTTCGTCAGTTTCGAAAACATTACATATTACCATGCGAGACCATTAGACGAACATCAACGTCCGTATCATGATTTTAAGATGATGAGAGCACCGATGAATGTTTCAGCACATGGCCGTTACAATGAGGTGGGTAGAAGTTGTTATTATATTGCTGAAGATAAGGAAGGTGCATTAAAAGAAATCTATAAGCACAGTGGAGGAACAAAACCTCGTGTGCAGGTAATCGGACTTAAGGCTGTAAAACTTGTTAAATTATTGGATCTGTCAGGAGAGGCAAAGAAAACAAATCGCTTCATCGAGCATATGAGGTTTACTGTAGAGAATGAAGTGGGAAAAACAGTACTTGAATATCTACTTCCTAACTATGTTGCATCATGTTGCAAGGAAATAGGAATTGATGGAATCAGATATAAAAGTTCTGGATACAATTGCTGTGTACTTTGGAAGGATGACTATTTCGAATATGTGGAAGGCAGCAGAGAAGTGATACCGGAATAAGAAGTAGGAATATGTCAGCTTTGCTGACCAGAATCACGCACCAAGTCTCACGGTCGTTCGACTTGAATTTTGCAAAGGAAATGGTCTAGTATATTACGAAATCTCTTCATCTTATCGATTGTCATGTTTATAGGTGGCATTTATTATAGATATTCAACATCAAAGAGTAAAGAAATGCAGAATATAGCCTTTTTTCTGAAAATATCTCTGTTGGTGTTGTCACTCATATTAGCACTCACCGGGAAGAAGTTTATTTTTATAGGAAATTTAGCTTTTGGTGGAAGAACTCCGGTGATGGTGCTTGTGCTCATTGAAATTGCAGATGCTTTCATCGATAGAAAAAATAATGTGACGCAATTGGATAAGAAAAAACGTTTTAATGGCAGGGACGGTATTGTATGACGAGATATTTGAAACTGACAACTACCTTGGCAATCAGGGCAAGGATGATCTCGTCATCAATGACTTGACATTCCTGCTGTGCTCCTATAGTGAGAGCATCTGTCATGAGATTATCGATCAGACGTGGGTTTCCACGGGAATAACCATGGATCGCTCCAAGAGCAGATTCACTGATGATATTTCTGGAAGCTCTGGCACAGTTTAGTTTATGCAGGATATATTCGGATACTTCGAGGTCATCCAGTCCTCATGGTTGTAATGGGTCGTAATCCGTTGACGCAAAGCTTCATGGTTCTGCTTTCTGAGGATGTCATTTAGATGCGATTCTTCACAAAGGATCAGAGTGAATAAAGGATGGTATTAGTTATTGAAAGTATTAGATTTGGATATGGATTATTTTATGGAAGTGATTGCAGAAACACCTTTTAGTGTTACCGATAGGTTGGAAGAGGAATACTATGGGGAGTCTGTGTGGTCTGAAAACAGAATCAGATCATTTCTGGAGAATAATATGGGATTGTCAAAAGATACAAGAATTGAGGGAAGAATTGTTTGTGGTCACAATGAGGCTTTGTTCTTTTGGGAAGAACTGCTAGCTGATGGAAAATTATCTGATCCGTTTGAAGTGGTTCATGTAGATTCCCATGCCGATCTTGGCTTGGGATGTGCTTCTTCAGATTTCCTACAAAGTGCAATGCTTACTTTTCCGATTGAATCGAGACGTAAAATTAGAGATTATGAATTCAATGGTAAAATAGAGCAGATAAATATTGGAGATTATTTGCTATGGGGAATTGCGTATAGAATGATCTCAAAGTTGACTTATTGCGCTAACCCTAATGGAAGTAAAAATGATTATTGTTGGGATACTATGAAAGATTTTCATGAGGAATGGATTTCTAATCATCCGGTAACAAATTATATTCAGCTTAAATATAACTGTGAAATGGATTTGCCTTGTTATGATTCCGAGGAAGCATATAAAAATAAATACCTTGCGGGAGCAATTAAAGATCCTGAAATCGAGTTCATAATAATTCCGACTATTGAAGATGTTCATTATGATGGGGAGTTTAATTTTGTTGTTATGGCTCAATCACCTAACTATACACCTGCAAGTGCAGATTTTATTATGGACATTATTAGGGAATATATAATTGAAATATAGTATGGTTGAAAAACATTTATCTAACACCAATGAGCCGATTTTCTGACACTTTAGAAACACTCTCCATAGAATTTCAGAGGGATACAATACAAAAAGCCTTTGTTTTCAAGCAAAAGTTTTTTAAAAAGTTTGTGTCACCCACTTGACATATGAGAGAAAAAGTGTTCTTTTTTACAACATCAGAATAATATGCTATGATAAAAAATAAAATAGCAAAGAAAATTAACATCAGAGAAAAGAGGAGAGATTTTATTGAATATGGATATAATTATAACATGGTGCAACGAAAATCAGGGATTTTTTCAGCAGTACTATGTTCCCTGACAGTTTTAACGAGTCTTCTGACGGTATTTTTCACCTGGAAAGTCGGAACGATGCCATATAGGAAAAGACTGTCGGTAATGCTATATTATTGGGGTAATGACGAAGATGGACACCATTTGAGAATTTCGATTGTAAATGTGGGAAGACTGTCAATTTATATCAGGCAGGTAGAAGTGAAAGATAAGAAAGGAATATTTCTTGGAAGTATGAATACTTTTGATATGGACAAAAATTTCCTGATTATCAGTCCGAACGAGGTACTTACACAAGAAATCAGTGTGGAGAATAAGAATCGTGTTTTTGATAAGTTTGGAATAGATTTGAACGGTCATATAAAAGTGGTTATAACGGATTTGGAAGGGAAAAAATACAGTTTTTCTAAGGGGTGGCCGGTAGGATAAGCAAATAAACAATTGAAGGAAACAAATTTTTGTAAACCAGAGATATGTGTTTTTAATTCATGAAGACGATTTCGTATATTTATCCCATTTTATGGAGATTTGGTTTGATTCGTGTTTCTGAAAAGAAAGAAAAAGCATTGATGCGGAAAACTGGATAAATATTGTTGGATTATGAAGTATATGTTTATATAAAAACTTACTAAATTTCTGATTATCTTTTCATAAGTTGGTAAATGCCGATATATCCCGTATTTTAGGCTTTTATCGGTATTTTCTTTTCGGAAGATACCTTGCATAAGCTGGCATTTACCAGCATGAAAA
>ENA-OQCO01000228-OQCO01000228.1-human-gut-metagenome-genome-assembly--contig:-NODE-228-length-33261-cov-2.056045_pt1 | contig 33261 bp, 33 predicted proteins | sample MGYA00242500_ERZ504582 | MGnify/ENA primary metagenome ERZ504582 (study PRJEB26092, sample SAMD00036346) | human gut metagenome | host: Homo sapiens | study: EMG produced TPA metagenomics assembly of... | reverse complement strand
ATCCATCAAAAAGGTAGAGGCTACAAGAGCGGAGCGTATGGCAACAGAGCCAAGACGTCTGAGTGCAGATGAGAAAGATGCTCTTCTCAAAAATTCCATCCGGATTATAACCCGGATGCATTTGCAGAGATCAAGGTAGGACCGAACAAGGGACAGAAAGCACCACTGGAGCTGACAAAAATGCTCCATTCAGAAAGCCGTCTGCTCAACGAAAAAATCGATCTTACAAAAATCGATTATGATGTAGATGTACTGATCATCGGCGGTGGCGGAGCAGGCTCTTCCTGTGCCATCGAGGCTCACAACGCAGGTGCCAACGTAATGATCGTTACAAAGCTCCGTATCGGTGATGCCAACACCATGATGGCAGAAGGTGGGATCCAGGCAGCAGATAAAGAAAATGATTCCCCGGTACAGCATTATCTGGACTGCTTTGGAGGCGGACATTTTGCCGCAAAACCGGAGCTTGTAAAAAGACTGGTAATGGAAGCGCCGGATGCGATCAAATGGCTCAACGACCTTGGTGTTGAGTTTGATAAAGCAGAAGACGGAACCATGGTCACTACACATGGCGGCGGTACCTCCAGAAAGAGAATGCATGCTGCAAAGGATTATTCCGGATCAGAGATCATGCGTACTATCCGTGATGAGGTCTTAAATCTTAAGATCCCGGTAGTGGAATTTACCTCCGCTGTAGAACTTCTGAAGGATGAAAAAGGTCAGACTGCCGGTGCAGTCCTTCTCAACATGGAAACCGGAGACTATTCCGTTGCAAGAGCAAAAACAGTTGTAATTGCAACCGGTGGTGCAGGAAGAATGCATTATCAGGGATTCCCGACCTCCAATCACTACGGAGCAACTGCTGACGGACTCGTACTTGGATACAGAGCAGGTGCTTCCCTTCTTTACCAGGATTCTATCCAGTATCATCCAACAGGTGCGATCTATCCGTCACAGATCCTTGGTGCACTGGTAACAGAGAAGGTTCGTTCCGTTGGTGCACAGCTTGTTAATGCAAACGGAGAAGCTTATATTCATCCGCTGGAAACCCGTGACGTAAATGCTTCCGGCGTTATCCGCGAGTGTGAGGAAGGCCGTGGCGTTGAAGTTCCGGGTGGACGAAAGGGTGTATGGCTGGATACTCCGATGATCGAGATCCTGGGAGGTGAGGGAACTATCGAAAAGAGGATCCCTGCCATGTTCCGTATGTACATGAACTACGGCATTGATATGAGAAAAGTTCCGATCGTGATCTATCCGACCCTTCATTATCAGAACGGTGGTCTTGAGATTAACGGGGACGGCTTTACAAAAGAAATCCCGAACCTTCTGGTTGCAGGAGAGGCAGCAGGCGGAATCCACGGAAGAAACCGACTGATGGGCAACTCTCTTCTTGATGTAATTGTATTCGGAAGAAATGCAGGTAAAAAAGCAGCTGCCAAATGCAAAGAGGTAGAGCTTGGCACCATGAACCTGGATCATATCAAAAAATATGAAGAGGAACTGAAAAATGCAGGAATCGACACAGGAGAAGTATCTCCTATGCTTCTGCCGAAATATGCCCGCCACGAACGTTAAGTTAAAAATATGTTATGATAATAAAAACATATGAGATAAGCGAAAGGAGTCTATTATGAGAGAAATCGAAGTAAACAGACTTACAGAGGTTATCGAAAAACTCTGTATCGAAGCCAATGAACATCTCCCGGAAGATGTGAAGGACGCTATCAAAACCTGCCGTGCTGCGAGGACGGCGAGATCGCAAAAGGTGTCCTTGATAACATTATCGAGAATTTTGATATTGCGGACAGTGAGAATGTTCCGATCTGTCAGGATACCGGAATGGCATGTGTATTCCTTGAAATTGGTCAGGATGTCCACTTTACAGGCGGAGATTTAAATGATGCTATTAATGAAGGTGTACGCCGCGGATACGACAAGGGTTACCTCAGAAAATCCGTTGTCAAGGATCCGGTACGCCGTGGAAACACAGGTGACAATACACCGGCTATGATCTATACAGAGATCGTTCCTGGAGATCAGGTGAAAATAACTGTGGGACCAAAAGGCTTCGGAAGTGAAAACATGAGCCAGATTCGTATGTTCAAGCCATCTGCTGGCCTTCAGGGAATCAAGGATTTCATTCTTGAGGCTGTAGAAACCGCAGGTCCGAATCCATGTCCGCCTATGGTAGTTGGTGTTGGTATCGGAGGAACTTTTGACAAATGTGCACTTCTTGCAAAGAAAGCGCTGATGCGTCCTCTGAATACAGAGAACCCGGATCCTTACTATGCAGATCTTGAAAAAGAGATGCTGGAGAAGATCAACAAGCTTGGTATCGGACCTCAGGGCTTTGGCGGAAAGACCACAGCCATCGGACTTAACATCGAGACTATGCCTACTCATATTGCAGGTATGCCATGTGCAGTTAATATCAACTGCCATGTAACACGTCATAAAACGGAGGTGCTTTAATATGGAACGAAGAAAGATCACACTGCCTCTGACAAGAGAGCTGGCAAGAACTCTCCATGCAGGCGACCAGGTTTTACTGACAGGAACCATCTATACATCCCGTGACGCAGGTCATAAGAGAATGTGCGAGGCTCTTGCAAAAGGAGAAAAGATTCCTTTTGACCCTACAGACGCTACGATCTATTATGTAGGCCCGACTCCTGCAAAACCAGGTGAAGTCATCGGCTCCGCAGGCCCTACGACCAGCGGCCGTATGGATGCCTACGCACCGACCATGATGTCCGTAGGCGCCAGAGGAATGATTGGAAAAGGCGCCCGCCTTCCGGAAGTCGTAGAAGCATGAAGAAATATGACGGCGTATATTTCGGAGCCATCGGCGGTGCAGGAGCACTTCTTGCAAAATGCATCAAAAAAGCAGAGCTTATCGCTTACGAAGACCTGGGCGCAGAAGCACTCCGCAAGCTTTATGTGGAAGACATGCCGCTTGTAGTCATCATTGACAGCGAGGGAAATAACCTCTACGAAGAGGGACGTGCAGAGTACCTGAAAGACCACGCAGAATAATCTTTTGCTCTACAATATGATATTGTGATATATTTCAAAAAGGAATAAAAGGATAAAAGTCCGACAGTAAATGCTGAAGATACGTGCAGAAGTATTTATTGTTGGACTTTTTAATTTGATCCTTTTTGAAAAAACATCATTGATACGATCAACGGAAATGCAGCAGCATAAACTCCACCTCTGTAAAGTGGAAAATCTTACTCAGATTTACGATAAATTTAACCATAAATCCAGTTGACAAAACCCGGCCGGGAACGTTATAATGGCCGGGTTGATAAGAGATTTTAAGAAAAAAAGGCAGGTGAACAGAATGGACAGTTGTGATTCTCATGGGCGAAGTTATAGCTCTCAGAGTGAAAGATGGAAAGAACAGAGAGGGATGAGACTGTTCCATTCTGTTTTAAGTGTGCAGAATATCTGTGAGAATACTATGTCTGTATATCAGAAGGATATATTTGGCAGGATGTAACGGTGTTACCAGAATCTGTACGATATTAATCCATTATAATTGCGGCAGGATTATAATATATATCTTTTTCATTCTTCTCATTCTGAGAATCTTACAAGTAAAGCGGACACGTGCGATTTAATTCCGTTTTACACGCAAATCCCAAGGAAACACAATCGAAAATCAAACAGCACATAGACATGCTTTTACATGTCTGTTTTTGGTGTGCGTGTTTTGTGCGAAACTATGTGAGGAGGATGAGAAAATGACAAAAAGAAATCAGGACTTTTCAAAAGATATTCTGAGTCTGATCCGAAGCAGTGTTTCTCCGGCAGTTTTAAGTGAGAGACTGCAGGATTTCCACGAAAACGATCTGGCGGAAGTATTAAGAGAATTAAGCACTGCGGAGCGCAGCAGACTGTACCGTATCCTGGAAAGCAGCATGCTGGCAGATGTTTTTGAATATCTGGAGGAAGAAGAAACCGTAAAATATCTGGAAGAGATGGATGTGAAAAAAGCGGCAGCCATTCTTTCCAAAATGGAAACCGATGCCCTGGCAGATGTTTTAAAGCAGATCGATAAAGAAAAACGCAAGCTTCTGATCCAGCTTCTGGATGAACAGGTGCGGAAGGATATCGAAATGATCCGTTCCTTTGATGAGGATGAGATCGGAAGCAGAATGACAACGAACTGCATTGTGATCCGTGAAAACCTGACCGTAAAGCAGGCCATGAGTGAGCTGATTTCCCAGGCGGCAGATAATGATAATATTTCTACGATTTTTGCAGTGACGGACAGAGGAGAGTTTTATGGAGCCCTGGATCTGAAGGATCTGATCACAGCAAGACAGGAGCACCCTATGGAAGAGCTGATCGTAACTTCCTACCCCTATGTATATGGTACCGAGCAGATCGACGACTGTATGGAACGGCTGAAGGATTATTCTGAAGATTCCATTCCTGTACTGGATGATGATAACCGTTTTCTGGGAGTGATCACATCCGCAGGAATCATCGATCTGGTAGATGATGAGATGGGAGAGGATTATGCGAAGCTGGCTGGTCTGACTGCAGAGGAAGATCTGAAAGAACCGCTTTTTGAAAGCATGAAAAAAAGAATGCCATGGCTGATCGTTCTTCTGGGCCTTGGTATGGTGGTATCTTCTGTTGTGGGAATGTTTGAAAAAGTAGTTACCTGTCTGCCGATCATCATGTGCTTTCAGTCTCTGATCCTGGATATGGCAGGAAATGTTGGAACCCAGTCCTTGGCTGTAACCATCCGTGTACTGATGGATGAGACACTGACAGGCAGACAGAAAGCAGAGCTTGTGCTGAAGGAAATGCGGATCGGTCTTTGCAACGGTGGTTTACTCGGTATTCTGTCTTTTGTACTGATCGGATTGTATATCTTCTTATTTAAAGGAAAAACACTCGTTTTTGCCTATGCAGTATCCGGATGTATCGGATTATCCCTGCTGGTGGCTATGCTGGTATCCAGTGCAGTAGGAACCTGTATTCCGCTGTTTTTCAAAAAGATCGGTGTAGACCCTGCGGTAGCATCCGGTCCGCTGATCACAACAGTAAACGATCTTGTAGCAGTTGTAACATACTATGGAATGAGTTGGATTTTCCTGATCGAAATGTTCCATCTTGCAGGATGAAGCAGAATTGTGAAGTGTCTGCAGGAAATATAAAAAGAAAATTCCGGGTCGAAAGATTCGGAATTTTTCTTTACATAAAGTGAAAAAACAACTATAATAGAACACATGCTTTGCCTATTTAAACTGTTGCAGAAATGCCTGTTTAACGGGTAAAATAATAAGACGGAATAAAACGTCAAAAAACAAATTAACAATCACAATGGGGTGATTGGGGAAAGGAAAATAAAACATGATAGTAACACTGATCGAAAAGATGTATTCTTTTCTGTGGGGAGACCTGGTTAAGATCCCTCTTCCTGGAGGAAGCAGTCTGGGGATATCTCTGATTATCATACTGCTGGTTCCGGCCGGAATTTATTTTACCATCCGGACAAGATTTCTGCCTGTCCGGATGTTCCCGGATATGGTACATGCACTTGTGGAGAAAAAAAGTGACAAGAACAATCTTTCCGCATTTCAGACACTGATCGTATCAACGGCAACCCGTGTGGGAATGGGCAACCTGGTGGGTGTAGTGGCAGCTATTTCAGCGGGCGGCGCAGGAGCCATATTCTGGATGTGGGTTCTGGCATTGATCGGATCATCCACAGCATTTATTGAGGCAACCCTTGCACAGATCTATAAGGAAAAAGATCCTCTTTACGGTGGCTACAGAGGCGGTCCTGCCTACTATATCCACCATTACTGGGAAGAAAAACAGGGCAGAAAACGAAAAAAAGTACTGCTTTCCGTATTGTTTGCAATTTCAGGCCTGATCTGCTGGTGCGGAATCAGCCAGGTGATCAGTAATTCCGTCACTGCATCCTTTGAGAATGCCTTTAATATTTCACCATTGTATACAACTATCGTATTGGTAGCAGTGGCAGCAGTGATCGTTCTTCGGAAGAATGCAACAGTTAAAGTGCTGGATTTTCTTGTCCCGGTAATGGCTGTTTGTTATTTTGTAATCACTTTGTTTATCATTGCAACGAACCTTGGAAGCATGCCGGGAGTATTTAAAAGGATTTTTGAGGAAGCATTCGGAATCCGCCAGGTGGCAGCCGGAGGCTTTGGAGCAGTACTGATGAACGGAGTAAAAAGAGGTCTGTTTTCCAATGAGGCAGGAAGTGGATCTGCGCCATGCGCAGCAGCGGCAGCAGAGTGTGATCAGCCGGTAAAAGCGGGATTTGTCCAGGCACTTGGAGTTTTTGTGGATACCATCGTAATCTGCAGCTGCACAGCCATGATCATGCTTCTGGCACCGGAAGATCTGGTAAGCGGACTTTCCGGAATGGAACTTCTCCAGACAGCCATGCGCTATCATCTTGGCGAATTTGGTGTGATTTTTATTGCAGCTACGCTCTTTATGTTCAGTTTTTCCACCTTTCTGGGAATCCTGTTCTATGCCAGAAGCAATGTGGCCTATCTGTTTGGTGACAACTGGGCATCCCAGACCGGATATAAGATCATTGCCCTTGTGATGTTATTTATCGGGGGAATCGCAGCCTATACGTTTGTATGGGATCTTGGAGATGTGGGAATCGGCCTTATGACCATCTTTAATATCTTCATGTTATACCCTCTTGGGGGAAAAGCCATCAGGGAACTGAAGAACTACGAAGAAGAGAAAAAAATTAAAAAAGTCTGAGATTTTCTGGTGGACTATGACAGTAAAAAAGGTCGCAGTTCGCCGGAAAACTGTTTACAGACCATGAAAATATATGGTAATATATCAAAGTAATGCAATAAAAGAATAAAGTGCCACTGGGGTGTACGGAAATTTACAAATGCAGGCGGCGCGTTTTTACGAGGAGGATAAAAAATGTATATTACATGTCTGGATGTAGAAGGTGTACTGGTACCGGAGATTTGGATTGCTTTTGCTGAGGCAAGCGGAATTCCGGAGCTGAAGAAAACGACCCGTGATGAGCCGGATTATGATAAACTGATGAACTGGAGACTTAGTGTTCTCAAAGAGCACGGACTTGGATTGAAAGAGATCCAGGAGACTATTGCAAAGATCGATCCTCTTCCGGGAGCAAAGAAATTTCTGGATGAGCTGAGAACTTTTTCCCAGGTGATCCTCATCAGTGATACATTTACACAGTTTGCCACTCCTCTGATGGAGAAACTGGGCTGGCCAACACTTTTCTGCAACACCCTTGAAGTAGCAGAGGATGGTGAGATCACAGGATTCAGGATGAGATGTGAGCAGTCCAAACTTACTACTGTGAAAGCACTGCAGTCCATGGGATTTGAGACTATCGCAAGCGGAGATTCCTATAATGATCTGGGAATGATCAAAGCAAGCAAGGCAGGATTCCTTTTCCGAAGTACAGAACAGATCAAGGCAGATAATCCGGATATCCCGGCATACGAAGAGTATGATGAATTGCTTGCTGCGATTAAAAAAGCCATGAAATAACAACTTCAGAATATTAAAACAGTACCAAAACGGGCAGATGATCAACAAACAATATAAATATGTTGGTTTCTGTCTGTTTTTTTTGCTTTTTATTATAGAGAAGAGTATAATTAGACAAAATGAGTTTGCTTTGAGAAAGCTGAATAGATTATCTGATGCAGGGAAAAACTTCCTACCGTGTTAACGATACACGTAATAATGGAGGCACGGACACAACTGGTCAGGGACAGCAGGTGGAGCGGAGTAAAAGGTGAATTAACAGACCCGAAAGCTCTCTGGAGGGAAGTGGAAAATGCTTTCCGGGAAAACTGAAGCTCCGATATTTATATGAGATCTGACAGAAAGGATGGAAAAAATGATAAATGAAAGAATCATCATTGAGGAGAAAACAAAAGATTACGATGAGGCATGGATCGAGACTTACTTTTGGCAGGAATCTGTGGAATTGTATCCAGGGCAGAAACGTCCGGCTATAGTAATCTGTCCGGGAGGGGCTTATGCAATGACTTCTGACAGGGAGGCGGAGGCCGTTGCCCTTCGTTTTATGAGCATGGGCTATCATGCAGTGGTGCTCCGTTATAGTGTGGCACCTGCCAGATATCCAGCTGCTCTTCGTCAGCTTGCAAAAACCGTGGCCCTTCTTAGGGAAAACAGTGAAAAATGGCATATTGAGACAGATAAGATCATTGTGTCAGGATTTTCAGCAGGCGGACACCTGGCAGCATCTCTTGGGGTGTTCTGGAATACTCCTGAGTTAAAAGAAATCACAGGTTTTGATAATGAAATGATCCGTCCTGATGGAATGATTCTCAATTATCCTGTAATTACTTCCGGAGAGTTCGGCCATCAGGAAAGCTTTCATAATCTTCTTGGAGAAAAATATGAAGAGCTGAAAGATAAAATGTCTTTAGAATATCAGGTTACAGAGGATACACCGAAGACTTTTATCTGGCATACGTTTGAAGATGAGACAGTGCTTCTTGACAATACTTTACGGTTTGTACAGGCACTTTATAAGAGAGGGATTCCTGTGGAGTATCATATTTTTCCGCAAGGACCTCATGGTCTCGGACTTGCAAGTGAGCTGACAGCCAATGAAAACGGACGCGGTATTGTGAGAGCCTGTGAGCCGTGGAGCGAGCTGGCAGGAAAATGGCTGAACCGCGAATTTCCGTGGTGGGGTGGAGCGACTGTATAATTATCCGGATTATGAGAAGAAAGGAATTCTGACATTATGGAAAAAAATCAGATTTTAATTACATCTGGAACAGATTATAAACGAATGACAAAGGAACTTCTGGAGAGAACGGATCTTAAGTCCCATATAAAGGACAGAGATAAAAAAATTGGAATCAAGCCGAATCTGGTTTCGCCGTCTGAGGCTTCCTGGGGTGCAACGACACATCCGGAGGTGGTTGCAGGTATTATTGAATATCTGAAAGAGCATGGTTTCCGGAATCTTGTGATGATGGAGGGTTCCTGGGTCGGTGATAAGACAAGGGAAGCTTTTGAAGTGTGTGGATATGACCGGCTTGAAGAGGAGTATCAGGTTCCGTTCTGGGATATGCAGAAGGATAAGGGGTATTCCTTTGGACTGCGGCGGTATGGAACTGAATATCTGCGAACGGGTGAAGGAGATAGATTTTCTGATCAATGTACCGGTGCTGAAAGGGCATTGCCAGACTAAGATTACCTGTGCTTTAAAGAATATGAAGGGGTTGATCCCAAATAAAGAGAAAAGGCGATTTCATTCTCTTGGTCTTCATAATCCTATCGCTCACCTGAATATGGGAATCCGGCAGGATTTTATTGTTGTGGATAATATCTGCGGGGATCTGGATTTTGAGGATGGCGGCAATCCGGTTGTGATGAACCGTGTTCTTGCTGCCTGTGATCCTGTTCTTGTGGATGCCTATGTGTGCAGATGATGCATTATCAGGTGGAGGATGTCCCTTATGTAAAGCTGGCTGGTGAACTGGGGGCTGGCTGTTCGGATATCAGCAAAGCAGAGATCCTTTTTTGCCAGGAAGAAGCAGAAAAGATTCTGCCCAAATCCCGCAAGGTTGTAGAACTGGCCGATGCCGTAGAAGAAGTAGAATCTTGTAGTGCCTGCTACGGCTATCTGATTCCTGCACTGGAAATGCTGAAAGAAGAAGGACTTTTTGAAAAACTACATGAGAAAATATGTATAGGCCAGGGATATCGTGGACAGAGCGGTGAACTTGGTGTTGGGCACTGTACCTGCAAGTTTAAACATCATGTAGAGGGGTGCCCGCCACTTGAAGGAGATATATATGAGTTTTTGAAAGCGTATATTCTGGGGAAGCAGGAATAGAAACCATCGTTCTGTTAATAAAATTAACACAGGCAAAACGCAGAACAGCGGCGTGGCCAGAAAGGAGGGGGTGGGGAGGGAAAACGGCCTCGCCAACTATGAGTGCCTTCCCTCCCCACGGTTTCCCTGGCTTTTCAAAGCCAGTTTTTTTCAAAAAATCAAAGACAATCTTTTACGATTTCTACAATCTGCTCCATAGAAAACCGGCTGCTGTCCAGACACAGATCATACTGTGTCATATCCAGCCACTTGGAATCAGTAAAATATTCATAATAGGCTCGTCTTTCTTTATCCATCTTTTTTACAAGTTTCCGAGCACTGGCTTCTTCGCGTCCGGTGCGGCGTATCACATTCTGAACTCTATCCTCAAAAGGAGCATGAATAAAAATCTTTAGTGACTTATCCTTCAGAATATTCGTAGCACACCGTCCCACAATAACACAATCTTCCTTCTGAGGAAGCGAAAGTATGATCTTTCTCTGCAGATCATAAAGTACATCATTCATAGGAACAAAAGAAAAATTGTCTGTAAACTGGAGTTCACTGTCAACCGGGAAAACCCACTGGCTGGCTTTCTTCTCATCTACTTTTGCGAGAGTGTCAAAAGGAATATTATTTTTTTTCGCAGCCAGGTCGATCAGTTCCTTATCATAAAAACCAATCTCCAGGTTTTCTGCCAGAGTCTTGCCGACCAGGCGTCCGTTGCTTCCAAACATACGGTTAATAGTAATAATACGTTTAGCCATAGTAAAACCCCCTTTTATTTTAAATCAGAAGTGAAAAAATGTATCCTGATTTCTGTTTTCTTATACTTCTTTTATAACATATTTAAGATAAAAATACCAGAAAATAATGAAAATTATTTCGAATAATAGTAAAAATATATAAATACACACTGATACTTACAGAAAATATTTGGATTAAAGTCCTCTGAGAGAAGATTTTTCCGAAGGAGAAGATAATGGTACAGGTGATAAAGCTCAGGTGGATCGATCACCTGGAATCCGGGAGATGGCATTTTTAACGAAAAAACAGTATACCAGACAAGTGTAGCTCTTACATCAGGTCGTACAAATTGCATTGCTTTTTTGTATACAAGGAACAGGTGACATCGGCTTCCATGGAATTTTGTCTGGAAATCCCCAGAATGATAATGTATAATTTATAATAAATGAAACAAGCAGAGAAAGGGTGACAGAAAACTTGAACATCGTGGAGAAATGTGTTTCGTGCCTGGACATCAGAGAGTCCTATGATCTGGCCAAGCGCATGGAACAGGAGAAGACTAACCCCGCCTTAGGATATCGTACAGCAGGTTCCCTGGCAGAGAGAAACACCGGAGATATGCTTTGTGAAGAAATGAAGAAAGCAGGTCTTGCCCAGGTAGAGAAAGACCGCATCACAGTAGATGCCTGGGAATTTAAAAAGGCAGTTATGCACTATCAGGATAAGGACGGACAGCTCAGGAAGATCCAGCTTGGCGCGTACCAGACGGATTTTAAGACAGATGGTTTTGAGAAATTTGAGCTGGTTTATCTTGGGAAGGGAACAGCAGCAGAATATCAGGATATTGATGTGAAAGGAAAACTGGTTCTTGTTGAGATCAACCAGAGAGAAGAATGGTGGATCAATTATCCCGTATATCAGGCATATCTGAAAGGAGCAGCAGCACTGATCGCTGTTCAGAGCAGGGGATATGCCCAGGTAGATGACACGGCACTGAATGCCCAGGATATTGCCGGCCCGTCCTTTGCACCTGCTTTTTCCATGTCAAGAGCAGATTTTCTTGAGATCAGGGAGCTGATGCAGGAGAAAATGGAAGGTGAAAGAAAACTTCCGGAGATTACGGTGGAATTCGATGCGGATACCCAGGTGATAAAAGATCAGCATACCTATAATATTATAGGAAGAATCCCAGGTACCTGCTCCGATTCCATGATCCTGTTAAGTGCACATTATGATTCTTATTTTGAGGGATTCCAGGATGACAATGCAGCAGTCGCCATGATAATCGGGATTGCCCGGGCACTGATCCGCGGCGGATATGAGCCTTACCATACCATTGTTGTATGTGCTCTTGCAGCAGAAGAATGGGGAATCTCCGATACAAAGTATGACTGGTCAACAGGGGCTTACAGACAGGTGTTTGAAGCAAGACCGGACTGGCCGGGGCATGTGATAGCTGATTTTAACTTCGAGCTTCCGGCCCATGCACACAGCACCAGAGATGCTGTGCGATGTACATACGAATATGCGGATTTTATGCGGAAATTTGTAGATGCAATTCAGATGCCGGAGGGAATCTATCCGGATGGAATGACAACACTTTATCCTATCGAGACGTGGTCGGATGATTTTACCATGTCGATTTCGGGAATCCCGTCTTTTGTCAATGATTTCAGCGGCGGCCCTTTTATGGAGAATTACTATCATTCTCAGTACGATAATCAGGATGTATATGAAGAAGAGGTTTACAAATTTCACCATGAGTTTTATCTGCGTCTGATCATGGCAGTGGACAGCCTTGCACTGCCGCCACTTGATTTTGGCCGTGCGCTTGCAGGAAGTATTGAGAGTCTTGATATGGATCTCTGCATGCAAACAGGAGCCAACGGAGCCCTGCTTCTGGAAAAAACAGAGAAAGCCAAGAAAGCAGCGGCTGTACTTGCCGAACAGGTCCGCCGATTCAACAGCCTTCCGACGGAAAGTTACGACTGGAAAAAAGCAGATATTGTTACAGAGAAGCTTCTTGCAGTGTTCAAAAAATCCCAGGACTATCTGGTGCGCCTGGACTGGGATGATAATGTGATATTTCCGCAGCAGGCAGCACAGAACAATCTCCATGCTCTGAATGAAGCAATGGGATTTCTGGAAAAAGGTGAGATCGCGCCTGCACTGGAATCTTTTTACAGTATTGATAATAACTGCTATGCGTTCCAGTTTGAGAGAGATGTTTTTTACCATTTTACAGAATATATCATGAAACAGTCCCCGGACCGTCTGATGTGGGGAAAGGGACGAATCATTCATCATGAAAATCTTTATGATCTGGTGAAAAGCCTGAAAGAGAAGAAATCCGGGGACAGCCTGGAGAGAGAACGCCGGAGCCTTAAAGAGGCCTGGGAACGGCAGAAGAATTATTATATAGAGGACATCGAATATCTGATCCGTGCCGTTGAGAAGCTTACGGATATGATCCGCGAAGTGTCACGGATGTTCGAAGAAGATTCAAGCGAAATGCTGCATACCTGGAGGGAAAAATGGAAAGCCAGAAATTATACCGAGTGAAAGAAGGAGACCTGGATAAACTGATCCGGATTTTGACTGTATGTTTTGCGGAAGATCCGCTGTACCAGGCACTGATCCCGGACAAAGATACAAGGGAACGGCTGATGCCGGAACTGTTTACCTGTGATCTTACAGAATTTTTTGAGACCTGTGAGATTTATGCGGACAGCAGTGAATTGAACAGTATCCTGGTAGTATCTGACGGAACGGAGCACGAAGCTGCATTACATAATCTGATGGTGGATTTCTTTGCACTTCTGAAAACAGATGGTTATCTGATCAAGGAAGATCCAAGCCTTGCAACCTTAAGGAAATTTATTCAGGGAAAAGATTATCTTAATTCCAGCTGGACTTCCCAGCTTCATACAGCAGAGAGACTTCATGTGATCTACTTGGCTGTAACTCCCAAGATGCAGCATCATGGGCTGGCAGAGAAGCTGATGGACGACGTGATCGATTATGCAGACAGGCATAAACTGATGATCTCCCTGGAGACACATAATCCGGCAAATGTAGCCATGTACGAAAAGTTTGGATTTAAATTATATGGTATCGTGCAGAAGAAAGGCTTTGACCTGAAGCAGTACTGCATGATCAAACAGGCATAAGGAGGAAGAGCATGAAAAAATGGTGGCATGACAAAGTGGTATATCAGATATACCCTAAGAGTTTTTATGATTCCAATGGTGACGGGATCGGAGATATTCCGGGAATAATCAGTAAACTGGATTATCTGAAAGAGCTGGGTGCAGATATTCTGTGGCTGTCTCCTGTTTATAAATCCCCTCTTGCTGACCAGGGGTATGATATTGCAGATTATTATGCCATTGATCCGCGGTTTGGAACCATGAAAGATATGGATTGTCTGATTGCAGAGGCAAAAAAACGTGATATGTATATCCTGATGGATCTTGTTGTGAACCATTGTTCCGATGAACACGAATGGTTTCAGAAAGCTGTTCAGGATCCGGAAGGAAAATACGGAAATTTCTTTTATATAGAAGACAAAAAAGACGACAGGACGCCATGCAACTGGAGAAGCTATTTCGGAGGTTCTGTGTGGGAAGAACTTCCCGGACATTCCGATAAACAGTATCTTCATCTTTTTCATAAAAAGCAGCCGGATCTCAACTGGGAGAATCCGGAGGTACGGGAAGAAGTATTTAAGAATATCCGATGGTGGATGGAGAAAGGTCTTGGCGGCTTCCGCATTGATGCCATCATCAATATCAAGAAGAAGCTTCCGTTTCAGGATTATCCGGCAGATCGAAGTGATGGAATGTGCAGCGTGGAGAGAATGCTGGAAGATGCAGATGGCATCGGAGAATTCCTGAGTGAGATGGCAGAGAAATGTTTTCATCCGTATGATGCGTTTACAGTAGGCGAAGTCTTCAATGAGAAAGAGGATGAGATCTGTGATTTTATCGGAGAAAAAGGATATTTTTCCTCCATGTTTGATTTTGAGGAGACCTGTTATGGAAAAAGCGAGGATGGCTGGTACGCTTCCAAATATGTGCTGACGCCAGAGGATTACAAGAAATGTATTTTCCATACTCAGCAGAAGATCGGAGAGACAGGGCTGATTTCCAATATTATTGAGAATCACGATGAGCCAAGAGGCGTCTGTCACTACATTCTTCCGGAAGACAGGTGTCCGGATTCCAAGAAACTTCTGGCTGGTGTGTACTTTTTCCTGAGAGGAATTCCTTTTATCTATCAGGGCAGGAGATTGGGATGGAGAACATGGATTTCACTTCTATGGAGCAAATTGACGATATCAGTACCATTGACGAATATAAGGTTGCCCTGAATGCGGGCTGCACAGAGAAAGAAGCACTTCAGGCAGCATCTGCTTTTTCCAGAGATAATGCAAGAACTCCGGTGCAGTGGAATAAGGAGAAAAATGCCGGCTTTACAACAGGAACACCCTGGCTTGAAGTAAATCCCGATTACAAAGAGATTAATGTAGAGTCCCAGTTAACGGATAGTAACTCCCTGCTTTCTTTTTACAAAAAAATGACAGCACTTCGAAAAACACAGGAGTACAAAGATACATTCGTATACGGAAGCTTTAAACCGTATAAAGAAGATCAGGAAAATCTGATCGCCTACACAAGAACAGAGGAGAAAAATATTCTGGTAATGGGAAACCTTCAGAGCCAGTCCCGGAATGTGGAGCTTCCGGGAGAAGTGAAGAATGTACTTCTGAACAATCAGGAAGAGGTGCAGATCAAAAATGGAACCATCAGTTTGAATCCGTATCAGTTTGTGATCCTGGAATATTAACAGTAGATATTTCTGTCAGGGTCTGTTAAAATTAATGTTTAGCTGTGATCGTAATTGACAGCTGTGTATATCGATATGTATTGAAAGATAATAATTTCAGAAGGGAAAAAATATGCTCAAGATAAAGAATTATGTAAAGGCAGAAAGTCTTGCCCAGGCATATGAGCTGAACCAGAAAAAAAATGCCATTGTGCTGGGTGGTATGGTCTGGCTGAAAATGGGTAACCGGAATATTGTTACGGCGATCGATCTTTCCGGTCTGGGGTTGGATAGTATTACAGAAACAGACGAAGAGTTTGTGATCGGCTGCATGACATCGCTTCATGCCATTGAGACTCACAAGGCTCTTAATGAATATACAGGAGGAGCCGTGAGAGAGAGCGTACGCCATATTGTTGGCGTGCAGTTCCGTAACTGTGCTACAGTAGGCGGAAGTATTTTTGGCAGATTTGGGTTTTCCGATGTGTTGACGATGTTTCTGGCTATGGATACCTGGGTGGAGCTTTACGACAGAGGGCGGATCCCGCTTACAGAGTTTGTACTTATGGAGAAGGATAACGATATCCTGGTCAATGTTATTGTGAAGAAAACCCCTCTGAACACAGTGTACTTAAGCCAGAGAAACAATTCCACAGATTTTCCGGTGCTGACATGTGCCGTTTCTCTTATTGACGGAGAGGCAAGAACTGTGATTGGTGCCAGACCTGGCAAGGCCATAGTAGTGGAAGATAAAGAAGGAATACTTAAAGGTTTTTCAGAGAAAGATCCTCGGGAGAAAAAAGAGGCAGCAGCATCTTTTGCCGCATATGCAGCAGAACAAGTTGTTACAGATAAGAATATGCGTGCCTCAAAAGAATACAGAACGCTCCTTGTAAAAATTCTTACGAGAAGAGCCTGGGAGGAGATTGGGGGTAGAGAGTCATGAACATTACTTTCTGGCTGAACGGAAAAAAGAAACAGGCGGAAGTGGAACCGTCAGAGCTGCTTCTGGATTTCCTCCGCAAGAACAGCTGCTACAGTGTGAAACGTGGCTGTGAAACTGCAAACTGCGGTCTCTGTACAGTTCTTATGGACGGCCGCCCGGTACTTTCCTGTTCCATGCTGGCTGCCCGTGCAGACGGCAAAAAGATCGTAACACTGGAAGGTATGCAGGATGAGGCGAAAGAATTCGGAGCTTTCATGGCTAATGAGGGTTCTGAACAGTGCGGATTTTGCAATCCGGGTTTTATCATGAATGTGTTTGCCATGCTCCAGGAGCTTGAAGATCCCACAGAAGATGAGATCCGGGAATACCTTTCCGGAAACCTGTGCCGCTGTTCCGGTTTTGTGGGACAGACAAGAAGTATCCTGAAATTTCTCGACTATAAAAAAAGACAGGAGGAAGGAAAATGAAATATGTAAACATGCCGGTACCGAAAACGGATGCCATGTCTCTGGTAACAGGCAAGCCGGTTTATACCGATGATCTTGCACCTTCAGACTGTCTGATCGTAAAGCTTCTCAGAAGCCCGCATGCCAATGCCTGGGTAGAGGAGATCAAAACCGATGCAGCGAAAAAAATCGAAGGTATTGAATGCGTTCTTACTTATGAGGATGTTTCACATAAACGTTTCACTCTGGCAGGTCAGACTGCACCGGAGATCAGTCCGTGGGATCGATATATCATTGATAAACATGTACGCTTTGTGGGCGATACTGTTGCCATTGTAGCAGGTGAGACAGAAGAAGCAGTTGACAAGGCTCTGAAAAGGATCAAGGTGAAATACCGTGTGGAAGATGCAGTTCTTGATATCCACACAGCCAAAGATAATCGATCCTGGTCCATCCAGAGGAGGACTGGTACATGCCGATCCCGGCAGGGGGAGATAACAGGCGAAATCTGTGTTCTTCTAATGTGGAAGAAGTGGGAGATGTAGATGCCATGCTGGAAAAATGTGCCTACACAGTAGATCAGGTGTATCATACTAAGGCGAACCAGCAGACTATGATGGAGACTTTCCGTACTTACTGCTATATGGATCATTTTCAGAGACTGACAGTGGTTTCCTCCACACAGATTCCGTTTCATGTCAGACGAATCGTAGGTAATGCCCTGAATATCCCGTCATCGAAGGTGCGTGTGATCAAACCTCGTATTGGCGGAGGTTTCGGCGCAAAGCAGACTTCAGTCAGTGAGGTGTATCCGGCACTTGTAACCTGGGTCACAGGCAAGCCGTCCAAGATCGTTTTTTCCAGAAAGGAATCTATGATCGCTTCCTCCCCGCGTCATGAGATGGAAGTTCATATCCGCATGGGGGCTGACGAAAACGGTATCGTAAAGGCTATTGATCTTTATACTCTTTCCAATACAGGAGCTTACGGCGAACATGGACCGACAACGGTGGGACTTTCCGGCCATAAATCCATTGCTCTTTACAGGCATACGGAAGCGTATCGTTTTGCCTATGATGTTGTGTATACAAACATGCAGGCAGCAGGAGCGTATCGAGGCTATGGCGCAACCCAGGGCATTTTTGCAGTGGAATCTGCTGCAGATGAGCTTGCTCACAAGATGGGAATGGACCCTGTAAAATTCCGTGAACTGAATATGCCGATGGAGGGGGGAAGCACTTCCCGGATATCCGGATGTCCCAATCAACGGAAGCTGTACCATGGATAAATGTCTGGCCCGTGCAAAAGAGATGATCGGATGGGATGAGAAATATCCGTTTCGCGACATGGGCAACGGCAAAGTCCGCGGAGTTGGTATAGCTATGGCTATGCAGGGATCTTCTATTGCAGGTCTTGATGTCGGCGGTGCTGATATCAAGCTTAATGAGGATGGTTCTTATACACTGGCTCTTGGGTGCTCAGATATGGGAACAGGATGTGATACCATCCTTGCACAGATGGCAGCAGACTGTCTGGATACAGATATGAAGAATATAGTTGTATTCAGTGTGGATACAGATATATCACCGTATGATTCCGGTTCCTACGCTTCCTCCACGACCTATGCAACAGGAAATGCAGTTATGCAGGCCTGTGCGGAGCTCAGAAAAAGGATACATTCTTTTGGTGCACAGATGCTTGAGGTATCTGTGGAGGAGTCTGATTTTGACGGAACAGCTGTCCGCACAGAAGATGGAAAAGAAGTAACCCTGCGTCAGATCGCACTGAAGGCAACTGCCGGTATCTGCAGCGAGCTTCAGGTTGTGAAAGAATATTCATCCCCGATCTCACCGCCTCCGTTTATGGTCGGGGCAGCAGAAGTGGAGATCGATAAGGAAACCGGACAGATCGATGTGATTGATTATGTTGGTGTGATTGACTGTGGAACACCGATCAATCCGAATCTTGCAAGAGTTCAGGCTGAGGGAGGAATCGGTCAGGGTATTGGAATGGTTCTTTATGAGGATGTGCAGTACACAGAGAAGGGTAAGATCCGAAATAATTCCTTTATGCAATACAAGATTCCGAATCGTATGGATATTCCAAGCGTACGCATTGAATTCGAGAGCAGCTATGAGAAGACAGGTCCTTTTGGTGCGAAATCGATCGGTGAGCTTGTAATCGACACACCATGCCCGGCTATTGCAAATGCTGTATACAATGCAACAGGAGTACGGGTGCGAGAGCTTCCGATCACACCGGAGAAAGTTGCCATGGGAATCCTGGCTAAGGAAGCTGGAGAGAAGGTGTGAGATGCGGGAACTGATGCTGGTTCCGATAGATATTATTCTGGAGCTTCTTGTGTTTTTCTGCACGGGAAGTCTTCTGATGCGGGTGCTTCGGATGCAAGCAGAAACGACCATGGCAGTTTTTATGGGATATCTTCTGTATTTTGTTGTGTTTGAAGCGGTAGCTGTACCAATGACCTTGAAATGGGTTAGCCTGACGCATTTTGCCTGGTTCTGGGCAGCAGTTATGGCAGCAGCAGTTTTTGCCGGGGGTATTTTTCTTCACAGACAATGGTTTCGTCAGATCGGAAAGATAGGTGAGGTGTTCTGCAATCATTCCTGGCTGTTGTTACTGACAGCAGGAGTGATCCTGCTCCAGTGTATGATGGTGGCTATGTATCAGGATAATACTGCAGATGCAGCTCATTATATCGGCTCTGTGAGCACTTCTGTATATACAGACACACTGGCGAGATATAATCCGCTTACAGGGGCGTTGCAGAAGAAGTTTAATATCCGTTATGATCTGTCTGCCTATCCTATGCACAATGCTGTATGGTGCCGGCTTCTTGGAATACATCCTATTGTGCAGGCCAAGATCGCAATGGCGGTGATCAACGTCCTGATGATCAATTTCCTTGTTTATCAGATCGGAAAGAAGCTTTTTGACCAGAATGTGAAGAAAGCAGATCTTTTTGTGATTTTTGTGTGTCTGCTTCAGCTGTTTTCCTATTCACTGTATACATCCGGAACCTTTCAGCTTACACGCTGTTATGAGGGAAAAGCTCTTCTTGCAAATGTGGCCATACCGGCTGCTTTTCTGGCCAGCCTCGGACTCTGGCTGGATTAAAATACAAAAAACGCCTGGGTGCTTTTGTTTCTGGCTTCTGTGAGTGCACTGACTTTTCCGGATCTTCTATTATATATCCAGCTGTTGTCAGCACAGCAGTTTTGCCGGTAATGCTTCTTAAGAGAAAACTTTCCTGGGCAATTCCCTATGCTCTTTGCATGGTGCCGGGATTTTTATATGCAGCTGTTTTTTTTACATCGAGCTTGGATGGCTGGTATTTCCGGCTTCGTGAATACTGTGCCGGTACATCGAAAAACAAACATATAGACAAAGAGAGGGTGGAAAATGGCAGGAGTAACAATCAGGGAACTTGGCCTGACTTTTGTGAGAGTATGCATGGAGAATTACTGGAGCGGATGTATACTGCCCGTGTTTTTTCTGTTGGGTATCCTGTGGGATATTTTTTATCATAAGAGAAAAGAAGCCGTGGTATTTTTGTATTATGTGATCTTTTTGGCTCTTACTGTATACAATCCGTTTCTTGTGAGATATATCGTACCAAAAGTGGATTTTGAGAATGAATATTACCGGTTCATCTGGATCCTTCCGGTGATCCCGGGAGTGGCTTATTACGCAGTTCGTCTGGTAAGTCTTATAGAATTCAAAACAGGAAAAGTTCTTCTTGCAGTGCTGCTGGGCGGCGTGATCATAATTACAGGAACACCGATACCTGGCATTGCACAGAATTTTGCAATGGCGGAAAATATCTATAAAGTGCCAAATGAGCTGCGTTCCATTTGCGATGTGATCCATGAAGACAGCAAAAAAGAAGAACCGCGAGTTGTTTTTGGTGATGATATGAATATGGTTGCAAGACAGTACGACCCGTCACTACGCCTGGTTCTGGAACGGAATTACAGACTGTACCGTGCAGGAAGCACAGTAGTTGGAAATTACGAAAAAAAGAAAGATTATCAGATTCAGAAAGTGATTATGGATGTGGTAAGCTATCAGATGACGGATACAGATATGGCGAAGTTTAAAGCATCTCTGGATAAGACCAAAACGGATTATCTGGTAGTCCAGCTGGAACAGAACTGCCATGACTATCTTCGTCAGGCCGGCTGCGTACCTGTCGCACAGACTGAGAAATATGTTGTATACAGATACGGGGAGTGATATGAGTCACTTCCCGTAAAATGGTACTGTTCACTCCGTTCGGGATATTACCAGTGAACAGTAACCGTAAAATGTCTGATGAATATACACTGTTTAAAAAAATCTTTACAATTTCAGTGTTATGTGTTAGAATTTAAAACAGTGTAAGCCGACTTTGACAATTTCATACCTGATTTTAGAAGTTATGTTTTTCATTATGCACCTGTAGCTCAGTGGATAGAGCAGTGGTTTCCGGTACCATGTGCGGGGGTTCGATTCCCTTCAGGTGTGTTACCCGGAGCAGTGGAACTGTTCCGGCGTGTTGTTATGATAAGGAGGACAAGAACTTGGATGATTTCAGAGAATGGTTATCAGATAACCTTCGCTATTTTATGTTAGGCGGAGCAATTCTGTTAATCGTGCTTGTTCTGATCTTTGGCGTTCGCGCCTGTGTTGGAGGTAAGAAGGGGAATTCCAATGAAGATCAGACAACAGCCAAAAGTAACCAGGAAAATGATCCTTCTTCTCCGGCAAATGATGGGGAGACAGACGAGAAGAAAGACGCCAGTTCCGCAGACAGTACAAAAGCGGAAACAACCATGGAAAAAGCCAGCACGGAAGTAACCGAGCTGATTCAAAGCTATTATAAGGCTTTTGGGGAAAAAGACATTGCAACACTTAAGACGATAGAGGACGGATTTACACCGGCCGATGAGTCACAGATTAATTCAAGGGATTATATTGACGGGTATGAAGTACAGGATGTTTACGCGAAGAAAGGATTAACGGACGATTCATATGTCGTCTATGTGGTCTTTAACTATATCTGTACGGGAATTGAGACTCCGGTTCCGGCACTGAGTCAGTTTTATGTAGAAACAGACGGTGACGGTAATCTGAAGATCAAGGGAGGTGCTGACGAAGATACAGATATCAGCACTTATGTAAAAAAACTGGAATCTGAGAGCGATGTGAAGGCACTGATCGCACAGGTCAAGGCGAATTATGACGCAGCACAGGAGAATGATTCCGCTCTGGCAGAGTTCCTTCAGGGACTTGGAGATGATGCAAGCGCATCGGCAGAGACTGGAACTATGCTTACGGTTACAGAAGACTGTAATGTTCGTGCATCAGCAGATTCAGAGGGTGAGGTTATCGGTGGTTTTTCTGCAGGAACGGAAGTTGAGAAGAAGGGGCAGGAAGGCGACTGGATACAGGTTGACTATGATGGACAGACTGGATACATATATAGTGGTTTATTAGAATAATAAGGGTGAAAAATGCAGGTTCCATTGTTTGTGGAGCCTGCATTTTTTTACCATCATTTTTTCAGAGAACCATCGGAAGCCAGCTTATATTTCTGGCCATCTACAGTGACGGTACCTGTCTGCATGATTCCGTCTTCGTCCAGATAATATTTTTTGCCTTTCAGTTTCAGCCACCCTCTCTGCATAATTCCTTTCTTATCGAAATAGTAACGTTTTCCATCGGTGTCAGTGAGCCAGCCGGTGTAAGTGGTTCCATCTACCATAAAAAGCCAGTTGGAACCGTCTGCTGTCCAGACACCATTTTCGGCTTCCGGAGAAACTTTCTGTTCTTCGGGAACAGAAGTTGCTGTTGGTGCTGCTGTTACAGATGCTGAAATATCTGTATGATCGGTCTGATCCGGAATATCTGTGATTTCCGGGATGATCTGAGTGTCTTTTACGGCAATGGATACTGGATTGTTTCCGGAAGGACCTGCTGATGACTGAGTAAAAAGAAGACCGCAGATCAGGCATAAGAAGACAGAAATAAAAATCAAAAACCGATTGATATGTGAATTACGGCCTGCCATATTTTCTCCTGACATTTGGTTTATTCCTGTTAATCATACAATACCTGCCTGTAAAATACAAGGAAAATAAGCGTTGCGAACACCAGGGAAAAAATATATAATAAAATAATGGACGAAAAAATCAGAATCAATAAATTTTTAAGCGATGCAGGTGTCTGCTCAAGAAGAGAAGCGGACAGACTGGCAGAAGATGAGCGGATCACGGTTAATGGAGAGACTGCTTCCCCGGGAATGAAAGTATCACAGGAAGACAATATCTGTATTGACGGAAAGCCCATAACGATACAGGAAAAAAAGATCCTTATTCTTTTTAACAAGCCAAGAGGGATCGTCTGCAGTACCAGACAGCAGAGGGATGAAATGACAGTAACGGAATATCTGGATTACCCTGTGCGGATATATCCTATCGGCCGTCTTGACAAGGAATCTCAGGGACTGCTTCTTCTTACGAATGAGGGAAGCTTGGTGAACCGCATCATGAAAGCAGGGAATTATCATGAGAAAGAGTATCTGGTAACAGTGAACAGGCCTGTGACACCGGAATTTATCAGAGAGATGAGCCACGGTGTTCCGATCCTTGATACTGTGACGCGTCCCTGCACAGTGACTAAAACTGGGAAAAACAGTTTCGGGATCATCCTCACTCAGGGCCTGAATCGCCAGATCAGGAGAATGTGTGAATATTTTGGCTATCGTGTTGTCACACTGAAAAGAGTAAGGATCATGAATCTGAACATAGATGGTATTGAAGAAGGAGAATACCGGGAAATTACGCCGACAGAGCGTAAGAAGCTGGAGGAGATGCTTTCCTCCGGAAGATCACAACAAGAAACGGGAGGAAGGCATGAACGAAGTAGCTATCAAAAAAATGAAAGAACTGGGGGCAAAACTCCGGGAAGCGTCAAAGGCGTATTATCAGGAAGACAGGGAGATCATGCCAAATGTGGAGTACGACGCGCTGTACGACCAGCTGGCGACTCTGGAAGAAGAAACAGGGGTGATTCTGGCAGACAGTCCTACCGTTAATGTAGGATATGAGGCGGTAGATCAGCTTCCAAAGGAGGAACATGAACGCCCGATGCTCTCCCTTGACAAGACAAAGGAGAGAGAAACTTTACGGGAGTTTATCGGGGAGCATCCGACACTTCTTTCCTGGAAACTGGATGGTCTTACCATTGTCCTTACTTATGAGAATGGAGAACTTGTCAAAGCTGTTACAAGAGGCAATGGAATTGTTGGGGAGGTTATTACCAATAATGCCAGAGTGTTTAAAAATATTCCTCTGAAGATTTCTTTTAAAGGAAGACTTGTTCTAAGAGGAGAGGCTATTATCACTTATTCTGATTTTGAGCGGATCAATGAGATGATCGGTGATGCGGACGCGAAATATAAAAATCCGCGAAACCTCTGCAGTGGATCGGTCCGTCAGCTGAATAATGAGATTACAGCGAAGCGAAATGTTCGTTTTTATGCTTTTTCTCTGGTCAGCGCAGATGACGTGGATTTTCTGAATTCAAGGGAAGAACAGTTTAAATGGCTTTCCAGTCAGGGATTTGAGGTGGTCGAGTACCGGAAAGTAACAGGTGATACCCTGGATGAAGCGATGGACTATTTTGCGGAAGCAGTTACAAAGAATGATTTTCCATCAGATGGCCTTGTGGCATTATATGATAATATTGCCTATGGGGAATCCTTGGGAACCACTGCGAAATTTCCACGTAATGCCATGGCATTTAAATGGGCGGACGAGATGCGTGATACGAAGCTTCTGGAGATTGAGTGGAGCCCGTCAAGAACAGGGCTTATCAATCCTGTGGCCATCTTCGATCCTGTGGAGCTTGAAGGTACCACAGTCAGCAGAGCCAGTGTCCACAACATCAGTATCATGAGAGAGCTGAAACTGGGAATCGGAGATACGATCCGTGTTTACAAAGCCAACATGATCATCCTCAGATCGCGGAGAATCTTACAGGAAGCGGCAATGCACCGATTCCCCACAGCTGTCCTGCATGTGGAAGGAATACTATGATCCGAAAAGACAATGAAGTCGAGAGCCTTTTTTGCGTAAATCCGGACTGTCCGGCTAAGAAGATCAAATCTTTTGCACTTTTTTACAAGCAGGGATGCCATGAATATTGACGGACTTTCTGAGGCTACTCTGGAGAAATTTATTGCAAGAGGTTTCATCCATGATTTTGGCGATATTTTTGAGATCAGCAGGTATAAAGAAGAGATCGTAGAGATGGAAGGTTTTGGACAGAAATCCTATGACAATCTGATCGATAGCCTGGAGCGGGCGAAGGATACCACGCTTCCAAGAGTGATCTACAGTCTGGGGATCGCCAATATTGGCCTTGCTAATGCCAAGGTGATCTGCCGCCATTTTGATAATGATCTTGAGAAGATCCGTCATGCTGAACTTGAGGAGGTCAGTGACATTGATACGATCGGACCTGTGATCGCGGGAAACCTTGTGGAGTATTTCAAGGATGAGGATAACAACCGGCGTCTGGATCATCTGATGAGTTTTCTCCATATTCAGGAAGAAGGACCAAAAGAAGAGCAGATTTTTGCAGGGATGAATTTTGTGATCACAGGTAGTCTGGTTCATTTTGGAAATCGCAGTGAGGCCAAAGAGCTGATAGAGTCTCTGGGTGGAAAGGTTACGGGTTCTGTAACAAAAAAGACGAATTATCTTATTAATAATGATGTGCAGTCCAATTCATCCAAAAACAAGAAAGCCAGAGAGCTTGAAATCCCGATCCTGTCTGAGGGAGATTTTCTGAAGCTGGCAGGAAGGTAAGCGGAAGCTGTAAGACTAATCATTCTGCATGAAAAATATCAAAAGCGGATTCTGCGAGAGTTCGCTTTGCATGGATAAAAGGAGGGCTTACAATGCCAATTAAAACACAGGGGGATCTGCCTGTAAAGGAGATCCTTGAAAGAGAAAATATATTCGTAATGGACGAGAAACGTGCCATGCATCAGGATATCCGTCCTATTCAGATCCTGATTCTGAATCTGATGCCGCTGAAAGAGGAAACAGAACTGCAGCTTTTACGTTCTCTTTCCAACACACCGCTGCAGGTGGATGTGACTTTTATGGCAGTGGAGAGCCATGAGGCGAAGAATACTTCCCTCAGCCATCTGAATAAATTTTATGAGACTTTTTCAGATGTGAAAAAGCGTAAATTCGATGGAATGATCATTACCGGGGCACCGGTGGAGCAGATGCCTTTTGAGGAGGTGGATTACTGGGAAGAGCTGACAGAGATTATGGACTGGACGGAGAAGCATGTAACTTCTACAATTTTTCTGTGCTGGGCGGCGCAGGCCAGCCTCTACCATTTCTACAGCCTGGATAAGAAACCTCTGGACAAAAAAATGTTTGGTCTTTTCTGGCATAAAGTCCTGAATCGCAAAATCCCTCTTGTAAGAGGATTTGACGATGTATTTCTTGCTCCTCATTCCAGGCATACAGAGGTTCCGATCGCAGATATCCATGCCTGCAAAGATCTTACTGTTTTGGCAGAAAGCGAAGAAGCAGGTCTGTTTCTTGCTATGGCAGAAGGCGGCCGTAAGATCTTTGTCATGGGCCATCCGGAATATGACCGTGTAACTTTGGACGGTGAATATAAACGAGATCTGTCCAAGGGACTGCCTATTGAAATTCCAAAGAATTACTATAAAGACGATGATCCGAATAACAAACCACTGCTCACTTGGAGAGCACATGCGAACAATCTGTACACAAACTGGCTGAATTATTACGTATACCAGAGCACCCCATATGATCTGTACGGGACACCGGATTTCAGGGAACTGTAAGGTATCTTTACTGCAGCCGGGGATAGAATGCCGAAGTTACTGTTCACTGGTAATATCCCGCGAGGTGTTTTTTGTGAGCGAAGGTCACAGAAAACCCGAGACATACCGCGCGAATTTATGCAATCAGCATAAATTCTGTGCATCGCGAAGCGTGTTACTGAGAACGGAGTGAACAGTAACCTGTGAAATTTATGAAAGGCCGGTTTAGGGTGTTTTCATGTTTTATTTGTGTGGTATAATCTATATATATCAGTAGGAGTGTTAATGACTAACAATACTATATTTGATGATGTTTTCCGGACGATGGTGGAAAAGATGACGTATCTGATCGTTCCGCTGATCAATGAGGTGTTTCATACATCATATCCGGAAGATGTGAAGATCATGCACCTTAGGAATGAGCATCAGCTTGAGGATGGTGAACTGATCACGGATGCCCGACTTCTGATCGGGGATAAGGTGTATCATATTGAGTGTCAGAGTTCTGATGATACTATGATGGCGATCAGGATGTTTGAATATGATCTTGCAATTGCCTTGGAGAACAGACAGAGGATTGGAAGGAAGTTTTATGTAGAGTTCCCGAAATCTTGTGTGATATACTTGAGATCTACGAAGAATACGCCGGATGTTGAGGAAGTGGAGGTATTGTTTCCGGATGGACAGGTGTGTGTGTACCGGGTTCCGACAGTGAAGATGGAACTTTATACGAAGGATAGTATTTTCGAGAAGAATCTGTTGCTGTTGCTTCCATTTTACGTGATGAGGTATGAAAATGTAGCAGACACATTAGCTAAAGATTCGGAGAAGTTACAGGGATTGTTGATGGAATATGAAGATATAAGGATAAAACTTGAGAGAGAATTTTCAATTACTGGAAGAGCAGGTATGTATACAGATCTTAATAAATTGATCGTAAGAATATCGGATTATATTTTTCGAAAAGAAGAAAAAGTCAGGAAAGGAGTGGGTGAAGTTATGGGTGGAAAGGTTTTGCAGCTGGAGTCAGAGCGGCTTCGGGAGGAAGGTATGGCTATTGGAGAAGCCCGTGGGAAAGCCCGTGGAAAAGCGGAAGGAAAAGCAGAGGGAGAAGCAAGAATACGGGCTCTGATCAATTGTCTGATCTCGGATGGTCGTGTGGATGAGATACAGAAGATAGCTGACAGTGAGGATGTGTGTAAAGAATTGTACAGGGAATATGGTTTATAAAAAATGCCGGTGGGGATTACTCCACCGGAAGATCTCTGTGTTCTACGCTGGTGGAGAATACGATTTGTGTTTTGGTGCGGCCGAACTGCTGGAGTTCGTTGATGAAGTGGTCCAGTTCCATGGTGGAACGGAAGGCTACTTCGATGAGCATGGCGTAATCACCGGTGACGCAGTTGCATTCGATGACGTTGGGGATGGACTGGATGAAGGGGTAGAAGTCTTTTTTCTGGTAGGGTTCTACTTCCAGGTTAATAAATGCTTTTATATGATAACCGAGAAAAACCGGGTTGATCTGGGCGTGGTAGCCTGTGATCAGCCCGGTTTTTTCGAGGTGTTCGATCCTGGCGGAGACAGCTGGGGAGGAGAGGAAAACTTCCTTTGCGATTTCCTTTACCGGGATGCGGGCGTTTTTCTGAAGCATTTCGATGATCTTTCGGTCAATATTGTCAAGCTTGTGTTCCATGCGGACTGGCTCCTTTCAATGGTTTTTCTGTATTGATTATACTGCGTATGTTATCACAACACAAGAAACGACTTAATAAAAATAAGAAAAACAAATAAAATTCTTAAAAAAATTAATTTAAACTATTGGAAAACACGGATAATCATGGTTTTCCCTTAAAAGTATTTACAAGCCACAAAGAAAGTGTTAGTTTCTTAGGCATCAGAAAAACAGCTGCTGATAAAAATGAAAATAACAAAATGATTTGTAAACAGTAAATATCCGTCGGACTGCAAAAATAAGATCGGAGGGCGGAGCAAATCAGATGTGCACAGGATCAGAGGAAAGAAGAGGGATGACAAAATGACAACAGAAACAAGACTGGAAGCAGATTCAATCGGAACTATGGAAGTGCCTGCAGAGGCATATTACGGAGTACAGGCATTAAGAGCGAAACAAAACTTTCCGATCACAGGAACAAAACTTCATCCGGTATTTATCAAAAACCTGGCACAGGTCAAAAAAGCAGCAGCCATCACAAATAATAATGCAGAACTTCTTCCGAAGGAAAAAGCAGATGCTATCATCAAAGCCTGTGATGAAGTAATCGCAGGAAAATTGGCAGAGGAATTTATCGTGGATGCCATTCAGGGTGGTGCCGGAACCAGTGCAAACATGAACATGAATGAGGTGATCGCAAACAGAGCCGGTGAGCTCCTCGGATGTCCAAAGGGAAGCTATAAAATGGTTCATCCAAATGATCATGTAAACATGGCGCAGTCCACCAATGATGTGATCCCAACGGCCGGTAAGCTTACCGTTCTGGATCTTCTTGTACCTCTGGAAAAAGTGCTGGTAAGACTTGAAATTGAGCTTGCAAAAAAAGCAGAGGAATTTGATGATGTGATCACTATGGGACGTACACAGCTTCAGGATGCGGTTCCGATCCGCCTTGGACAGGTGTTCCATGGCTATGCGTCCATGGTTTCCAGAGACCGGAAACGTATCGAAAAAGCTCACAGGGAAATGTACACCGTAAACCTTGGAGGAACTGCAGTGGGAACTGCTATCAATGTTTCTGATTCTTATTTTTATAAAATTGTGCCAAATCTTGAAAAGCTTACAGGCTATCCGCTGAAACAGGCAGAGGATCTTTTTGACGCAACAGAAAATCTGGATGGCTTTGTTGCTGTATCCAGCGTGATAAAAACCTGTGCGGTGGATCTTTCCAAGATGTGCAACGATCTTCGCCTGATGTCCTCCGGTCCGAAAACCGGATTTGGTGAGATCAATCTTCCGGCGAAGCAGAATGGCTCTTCTATCATGCCTGGTAAGGTAAATCCGGTTATTCCGGAGGTGGTAAGTCAGGTTGCTTTCCATATCGTAGGACATGACACCACCATTACCATGGCAGCAGAAGCAGGTCAGCTGGAGCTGAATGCTTTTGAGCCGGTTGTATTCTGTAACCTGTTTGAATCCATCACAACTCTGGAAAAGGCAGTGGATACCCTGATCGTAAACTGTATCACAGGAATCACCGCAAACCGCAAACACTGCAAAGATCTGATGGAAAGCAGTGCGGGAATCGCAACAGCACTTTGCCCGCACATTGGATACAAGGCATCTGCAACGATCGCAAAAACTGCAGTAAAACCGGCAAATCTGTCCGGGAACTTGTTCTGGAACAGGAGATCATGACTGAGAAAGAGCTGAAAGAGGTTCTTGATCCGTATCTGATGACAGAAGTCGGAGAAGAGCGGAAAGAGGATGAAGCAAGAAGGAAAGCCTGCTGAGAAAAATTAATATAGTAACAGCGAAACAGGGAGACTTGCCATATGGCAGGTCTCCTTTTATAATGGAAGACTTACTTATCAATACAATAAAGAGTGACGACAGAAGATAACAACAAAAGATTGTGTATCCCATTCAAAAATATGTGCATTTTTTTAAAAGTGACAGAATGATATACTCTTTATAAATAAAAAAGGAAAACGGAGGAAACAAAATGAAAAAGAGGGTTTTGTCACTGGTTCTGACTGGCTGTATGGTTGCTCTGGCGGCTACAGGCTGTGGAAGCTCGAACTCAGGAGCAAAAGATGAAACAGCAAGTAAAACGGCAGGTGATTCGAAAAAACTGACAATCATGATGAGCAATTCAGACAGCGGAAATAACGCTGTGGAAACGGTTATGAAAATGGCAGCAGACAAAATGGGAATCGAGATAGACTATGATGTTTATCCGGACGATCAGATGATGAGCGTGTTGAATACAAAGCTTGCAACAGGAAATGCCAGTGATGTGATCATGCATAACATCGGTATTGCAACATTGCCGGCAGATAAACTTGCAGTACTGGATGGTGACTGGAAAGATCATATTTCGGAGCAGTCTTACCCAATGACTGTAGACAGTAACGATAATGTACTGAAAGCACCATTTTCCTCTGCATCTGCTTTTGGACTTCTCTATAACAAGGAAGTACTTAAAAATGCAGGTGTAGAGCTTCCAATCAATAATTTTGCAGAGTTCAAAGCAGCATGTGACAAAATCCAGGCCAGCGGAGTGACTCCGGTCTATATGTCAAACAAAGAGAACTGGACAGCTCAGATCTGGCTTCTGGCAACAATTCAGCCAACATTGTTTGATGACCCGCAGTTTGCGATCGACATGTCACAGAACAAGGTAAAACCAAGTGACAATGAGAAACTGGTCAAACTGATGTCAAATCTTGAAGAACTGAGAAATGATGGATATCTGAATCAGGATTACATGTCCGCAACAAATACAATGGCAGAAAAGGCACTTATGGAAGGTCAGGCAGCTTTTTATGCAGGATTTTCCAAACTTAACGACTATTCCAGAGATGAGTACGAGCAGAAATTGGGTATGATGTGGATTCCTATCTGGGACGATGAAAGTGATCAGGTAGTTACAGTAGGCCAGGCAGGAAACTTCCTTTCTGTTCCGGCAGATAATCCTAATGCAGATCTTGCAAAAGAATTTGTAAATACATTGCTCAGCAAAGATGTTCTTCAGAAATATTATGAACTGCTTCCGGGAATCTCACCATATAAAGATCTTGGCTTTGATCTTGAGCAGGGTTCATTAGGAGATGAACTTTTGAGCTATGCTACAGACAATAACCTCTATTCCGATTATCAGAGCACCCTGGTAGATGGAAAGGCTGTTCTTAACGGATTTTACGGAAACTTTTCAGACAGAATCCAGGGACTGATTGCAGGAAAATCAGTGCAGGATACTCTGGATGACTGGTATAACGCATATGCGGAAGAAGCAAAAGCGAGAAATGCAGAAGGTTTCTAAAAGTTTATTGATTTATGGGTATCAGTTACAGCAGCCGGAAAAACGGCTGCTGTAACAGATTATAGGAGGAATTATGAAGAAAAAGAGCACGCAGGATTTTTATTCCAAATGGTTTATTGCACCAGCTGCGATATTATTTATCATATTTTTTGTAGTACCCAATCTCGCCTCATTTGTATTGGGATTTACAGACTGGTCTTTGTATGATTTTAATAATATTAAATTTAATGGACTGGAAAATTTTCGGAGACTGTTCAGCGAGAAAACTTTTGCTATAGCTATAAAAAACACTTTTTATTTTGCAATCGTGACAGTTCTTATAAAGAATGTATTTGGATTTCTGATGGCACTGATCGTAAAGAAAACCAGCAAATTTAATACATTGCTCAGAGCAGTTGTATTTTTACCTATGACAATCAGTGTTATGGTCGTTGCCATTATTTTTGTTTCTATTTACAATCCTACAAATGGAATTATCAATGAAGGACTCCGGGCAATCGGGCTGGATAGCCTTACTCGTGACTGGCTTTTTGATGCAAGATATTCTATGAATTCTATCTGCCTGATGGATATATGGCAGGGAACTGGATTTACAATGTGTGTAATGATTTCCGGACTTCAGGCGATTCCGACAGATTATTATGAGGCTGCAAAGATTGATGGAGCAGATAAATGGCAACAGCTCAGATATGTTACCCTTCCGTTGCTGATCAGTTCTATTACAATAAGTCTTGTTTTTAATATCATATCAGGATTTAAGGTGTTTGCACAGGTTTATTCTACGACAAACGGAGGACCTGCCGACAGCACACATGTACTTGGAACTTTCCTGTTTAAGAGCTTTGGAAACGGATTCCTTGGTTACTCTGCCGCAGTAGGACTCTTTACAACGGTACTGATCGTGGCGCTTAGTATGACACTGCTTGCAATTCTGAGGAAAAGAGAGGTAGAATATTAAATGAAGAAGGGAAAAACATTTTTACGGTATGCAGTTGGGATCATATTCAGTTTGATCTATATAATGCCGATATGGATGGTTGTTGTTAATTCATTTAAAGAAAAAAAAGAAGCGAATCTGATGGGACTTGGCCTGCCAAAGACGTTTACGTTAGATAACTACATTCAGATTTTTGAAGGCGGTGGAATTGTCCGGGCCTTTTTCAACGGTCTTATACAGGCGGGAAGTTCAACCTTTATTGTACTTGTAGTAGGATCACTTGCGGCATTTGTAATCGCAAGATCAAGAAATAAGATCATTAGTAATCTGTATTATGTTTTTCTTCTTGGACTGGTAGTGCCGATCGCATACATTCCTACATATCTTGTACTGGATATACTTGGATTGATGAATACACATTTCGGATATGTATGTGTTCATGCGACTTACGGACTTCCGCTGGCAATTTTTCTGTATACAGCTGCAGTAAAGGGAATCCCGAGAGAACTGGATGAAGCTGCTATGATTGACGGAAGCAGCTGCTGGTATCTTTATCGAAAAATCATATTTCCACTTTTGAGAACCACAACGGCAACACTTTTTATTTTAATTTTAT
>ENA-OQCO01000227-OQCO01000227.1-human-gut-metagenome-genome-assembly--contig:-NODE-227-length-33263-cov-3.600404_pt1 | contig 33263 bp, 30 predicted proteins | sample MGYA00242500_ERZ504582 | MGnify/ENA primary metagenome ERZ504582 (study PRJEB26092, sample SAMD00036346) | human gut metagenome | host: Homo sapiens | study: EMG produced TPA metagenomics assembly of... | reverse complement strand
TTTCAAACGCCTGTGCAAGGTCTGCGATAATATCATCCGCATTTTCAATACCTACAGAAAGGCGGATAAGGTCAGGAGCTACTCCTGCCTCAATAAGCTGTTCGTCTGTCATCTGGCGGTGTGTGTGGCTTGCGGGGTGAAGAATACATGACCTTGCGTCGGCAACATGAGTAACAATTGTGATAAACTTAAGCGAATCCATAAACTTTATTGATTCTTCTCTGCCGCCCTTGATACCGAAAGCAAGCACACCGCAAGAACCGTTCGGAAGATACTTTTTAGCAAGCTCGTGATACTTGTCGTCTTCAAGGTCAGGATAGGAAACCCACGCTACATTTTCGTTGTTTTTAAGATATTTTGCAACGGCAAGTGCGTTCTCGCAATGCTTTTTCATTCTAAGGTGAAGCGACTCAAGACCGATATTGAGGTAATAAGCGTGCTGCGGTGACTGAATAGCACCGAGGTCACGCATAAGCTGTGAAGTAGCCTTTGTGATGTAAGCCGCCTTACCGAAACGCTCGGCATAAACAATACCGTGGTATGAATCGTCGGGAGTTGTAAGTCCCGGATATTTGTCAGCATGAGCAAGCCAGTCAAAATTACCGCTGTCAACAATACAGCCGCCAACCGCTGTTGCGTGACCGTCCATATACTTGGTTGTTGAGTGAGTAACAATGTCTGCACCGAACTCAAACGGACGGCAGTTTACGGGAGTGGCAAATGTGTTGTCTACAATAAGCGGAACACCGTGTGAATGTGCAAGTCTTGCAAATTTTCAATATCAAAAACAGAAACAGTCGGATTAGTGATTGTTTCGCCGAATACAACCTTAGTGTTTGGCTTAAAGAGCTTGGCAAGTTCTTCTTCAGGGAGATCCTGGTCTACAAATGTGCATTCAATGCCCATCTTCTTAAGGGTAGTACCAAAGAGATTGTATGTACCGCCGTAAATTGAAGATGATGCAATAAGGTGGTCGCCTGCCTCGCAAATGTTGAATACAGCAAAGAAGTTAGCCGCCTGACCGCTTGAAGTAAGCATTGCAGCCACGCCGCCCTCCATAGCGCAGATTTTAGCGGCTACGCTGTCATTGGTAGGGTTTTGAAGTCTTGTGTAAAAATATCCCTCTGCCTCAAGGTCAAAGAGTTTACCCATTTCTTCGCTTGTGTCGTACTTAAAAGTAGTGCTCTGGTAAATCGGCAATTCTCTCGGCTCGCCTTTCTTTGGCTGCCAGCCTGCCTGCACGCATTTTGTTTCAATATTCATAGTTTTTCCTCCAAAATAATTAATTTAACCAAATAAACCTTTTATAAAACCCGTTATAAAATCTGTGCCGTACACTGCAAGAGCAACAAGCGCAAGAAAAGCAATGGCTGAAAGAACTCTTACGGTTGTGCGTTTAACGCCGCTCATCTCCTCGAATTTTTCGTCAAGAGTAGGCTCGTTACTGTCTTTTTGCTCAACCGCATCTTCAAGAACCTGAGTATCATCTTCTTTAATTGCGCCGATTCCTATACATATATCGTAGGCTTTTTCATATGCGGCATAAGGAACCAAAATATCGCTTTCGGCAGAATTTTTATTTATAAATTCCTGCTTTTTAAGCTGTTTGTCCTTAATAACGCTGTCGCAAGGGATAGAATTGTCTTCAAGTGCTGTTTTAACACGCTCAAGCTCAAATCCCTCGGCAGAAAGGAGATATACGGGAGTATTCTCGTCGGTAATGCTCTCAAGAGGAGAATTACAGTTACTGCACACTGTGTCCTCATCATTGTGCAAATGCTTGCATTTAGTACATAGCTTCATAAAAAATGTTTCCTTTTTTATAAAAAATATCACAATAATTTATTTGCAATTCGTATTATTTACCATTTTATCACAAAAAAGCATATGTAGCAATACCTCACCGTAAACTATTTGTGATTTTATAGGAATTATTTTTTTATTTACGCAAAATTCAAATTTTTCACACACAAAGCCAAAGGCGGCAAGTCTGTGCCTGCCGCCTTATCAAGAAAGGGTTTGTTGTTATTTAATTATTCTGTGATATTTGAATCTGCAGTGCTGTTACATCGGCAACGGAGAGTTTGCCGTCTTTGTTCATATCAACGCAGTTAAACAGTTGCTTGTTTGTTTCGTCAATAAAAGCCGAACCGTCTGTATTTTTGTTGCCTGCAATGTGCATTTGCAAGTATGTAACATCATTTATATTTACAATGCCGTCTTGGTTAGCGTCACCGGTGAGAATTGTTTTATTAAGTACCAATGCATAAACGCTTAAATGGTCTGTGGTAAATACATAACATCCGTCTGTATATTCTGCGTTCATATCTTCGGCAGTGCCGTCATCTTTAAGCCACATTACTTTACAATTTTCTGCACTGCTTGGAATTTTGACAGTAATTGTGCCGTCAGGCTGAATAACAGCACCGTCCTTTTGTAAGGTTATGTCATATGTTGCAACTGAATTTTCAAAGGTATTTTCAAGTTTTTCAACCTTAAGAGCTGCATCAGTATCCATTGTTCCGTCTACTTTAATACCGGTATTTGTATCAACGAGATCTTTTTCAATTGGCGGTTCTTCCATAATCTCGTATGCAAATCCATGCTCTTTTGTCCAGTCAAGTGCGTATGAATTGTTATAAACATAAAGAGTTACATCAGAACCAGCAAATTCTTTATCATTTATAACAGATATGTCTTTTGAAATATATACATCAACATGAGTATAACAAGATAACAAAAAAGGATAATTACCATTAACTAACTTAGGATAATAAAATTCCTTTAAATCTGCTAATTCTGAAAATGCATCATAACCAATACTTTGTATATTACCATCAAATTTTATACATGTAAGATTTTTATTGGAATAAAAAGCCATTATTCCAATTTCACTTACCTTTTTTGGTATTGTGATATTAGTATCAGGTTTATTTATAGGATATGCAAGTATTTTTGTTTTATTTTTATTATACAAAACTCCATCTTCAGATGAAAAATTTGTATTGTTTTCATCTACAACAATACTCTTTAAACTTGTATTACCAGAAAATATTTTTCCCTCTTCGCCGGAAAGATATAGCGTCGTAACTGAACTTGGTATATATATACTTTCGATATTTTTACCATGAAAGAAACACCAACAATCTATACTGGTTACCGGATATCCGTTAATCGTCTCTGGAACAGTTACATCTTTATCATTTCCCTCATATAAAGTAAGTTCAACTGTATTATCTTCCTTTAAGAAGTATTTGTATTCCACTTCATTTTCAGCAGCACTAACTCCAACAATCGGAATTGCTCCTACCAAAAGAAATACCGTAAGAATTACAGATAAAGTCCGTCCAAAAAATTTTTTAATTTTACTATTTTTCATGTGTATTCTCCTTTATAAAAAATTTTTTTGCTAAAGCCTATATAATTACTGCATTTTGCGGTAATTATTAATACAACAATGTGCGGTATGCTATACTAAAACAGAGGTGATACAATTATGTATAGACGCATACGGGAATTGCGTGAAGATGCTGATTTGACCCAAAAGCAAATGAGTGCTATACTGCACTGTTCTCAACAGGTATATAGCAATTATGAACTCGGTCAGCGTGATATACCTACATCTATACTAATCGCCCTTGCAAAGCATTTTAAGACAAGCACCGACTATATACTCGGCTTGACCGATAAAAAAGATAATATTTCTAAATGACAGCAAAAATTTTGAAAGATTTGCTGTTATTTTTATCTAAATTTTACTGCATTTTGCGGTATTTGTCAATATATTTTATAATATTATCAAAAATTTTCTTTTTCATAAGTCATTCTCTTCTTTTCAGCCTTTAGAATATATCGGCAATCGTGCCAATTATTTATAAAAAACACTTTTTTGCCATAAAAATCCCCTTTACGGTAATTTTGATTGCATTATACCGTAAAGGGGGCGTTTTGTATATTTTCCGTTTTTGACTGACTTATTCAGAAATCGGAACTGTTGTTTTGTATCATATAAATATCGGCTGATGTTGTTTGCCTTGCAGTGCAAGCTCTACACATTCTTCTATTTTAGAAAAATCAGCCACAAGTGAATTTGGCTTTTTAATGCAATTATCCTGCCGCATCGGGACAAAATAAATGTTCTTTGTGTTCATAAGTCTGCCTATGTTCTGCGCAGACGCTCCGAGTGCGTCGTTTGTTGCAACGCACAAAAGTACAGGCCGCAGAATACGCAGATGTGATTTTGCCGCCATTGTTACCGAGGTGTCGGTTACGCCGAGCGACAGCTTTGCAAGTGTGTTGCCTGTGCAAGGTGCTATCAGAAGTAAATCGCACATTTTTTTTCGGTCCTATCGGCTCTGTCTGCACCGAGGTGTGAAGTACCTTTTCTCCTGTTATATCCTCGCAAGTTTTAACCATTTCCTCTGCCTTGCCAAATCGAGTATCTGTTGAGTAGGCGTTACCTGACATTATCGGAAGTACCCTGTAGCCTGAATCAACAAGCTTCTGCATTTGTTCAAAGGCTTGTGAAAAGGTGCAAAAGGAACCGCACATTGCATAGCCAATGGTTGCTTTTGTCACCTGTAAACCTCCTTGATTATGTTAAAAATCGTTTTTCTGATAATTTCTCCCGCTGCCTTTGGTGCGGTTCTACCGGGCAATGACAAGGCACGAACGGCATCGGTTTTGTACCTGCGTGCCGCCTCAAAATCCACTCCTCCCGGAAGTGAGGCAAGGTCTATTATAATGGTGTTGCGGTCTGTATTCATAAGCAAGTCGCTGTCAAAAATCATAACGGGAATTGTATTAAAAACAAGGTCGTATCCCTTTACGCTTTTGAGAGCATTTGTGTTGATGTGTTTGCAGCCGAGTGCGTCTATATACGCAAAATCGACTTCGTTTCTTGCGCTTACCGTGACCTGTGCATTAAGAGATTTCAGCATTTTTGCAAGCATTTTTCCTATTCTGCCAAATCCGCAAACAAGGCATTTGCTGTCAAAAATCGTTCCCTCGTACTCATTCATCGCAATTTCAACCGCTCCCTCGGCGGTGAGCAACGCATTGGCAACCGCAAATTCCTCTTTTGCCGAATAATCGTAAACCTCGCAGTCTGCAAGCTGCGGATATGCTTTTAAAAATTTATTTTTCATAGCAACAAATATCGGCTTTTCTTTTAAAAGAGAAATCATTTCTTCGTCAAGCCTTGTTTTGTTGTCCGAAAACGGCGTGTTTACCGTACCGTCTGCGCAAATTGACGGCAAAGGGAAAATTATTGCATCTGATTTTGAAATTGCGGTTTTTATGTCGGATATTTCAATCGCACCGAGCTTTTCAGCTTATCAAAACCGCCGAGAATTACATCGTAACAACAGTCTGATATTGACTTTGCAAGAAAAAGCTGCCGTTTATCTCCACCAATTATGCCAAAGGCTTTTAGCTCTGATTTTTTCATTTTTAACACCCGCACAATAATTATTCTCTACAATGGTATATTATGCAAAGTCGGAATTTATGTGTTATTTAAAAGAGGTTCTGTCTTAAATGCTTTGGAAGATTATTAAATTATGGTTTAGCGGAATAAATCGGAAAAGCAATTATAAAAGTTTGGTCGACCTTTTCAAGGCTTGACCTAAATTTTTTAATTATTAAATCGAAACTTTCTGCCTTTTGATAAAAAACCTCAAAAGAAAAAACTGCCCATACATTATGAGCAGTTCGGTAAAAATAAAATGTCAAATTATATTTTAATTTTCTTCGCTTTTCTTTAATATCTTATCCGCCGCAAGCATTACGCCGAGTTTGCCCGAACAGAAATTAAGTCCGCCCTGCATCCATACTGCGTACGGTTCTCTTAACGGTGCGTCTGCGGAAAGTTCGATTGACGAGCCGAGTGTAAACGCACCCGCCGCCATAATTACCTGACTTTCATAACCCGGCATATCCGACGGTTCGGGCTTTACAAAGCTGTCTACGGCAGAGCCGCTCTGTATTCCCTCGCAGAAACTGCAAAGCTTTTCTTCGTTTCCGAGCATAATAAGCTGAATAATATCTCCCCTGTTTTCACTGTATTTAGGGGTTGTATCATAACCGAGAATTTCAAAAAGAGCCGATGCAAACACTGCCGTCTTTAATGCCTCGCAAGACACAAACGGAGCGTGGTACGCACCCATAAAGAGTTCACGGTTGTTGCCGAGCGTTGCACCGATTTCCTTACCCGTACCCGGAGTTGTAAGTCTGTATGCGCACATCTCGACAAGTTCTTTTTTACCTGCGATATATCCTCCCGTAGGAGCAATGCCGCCGCCTGCATTCTTAATGAGCGAACCTGCCATAATATCAACGCCGACAGACATTGGAGTAACCTTTTCAACAAACTCGCCATAGCAGTTATCGAGCATAATAATTGACTTTGGTGACGCTTTTTTGGAAATTTCACAAAGTTTTTTGATTTCTCTGTATGTAAGCGAAGGTCTTATGCTGTATCCTCTTGAGCGCTGGATATAAACCATTTTCGGCTTTTCTTCTCTGATTCTCTGCTCGACCGCCTCATAATCAACAGTGCCGTCAGCCTTTAAATCAACCATTTCAAAGTTAATGCCAAAATCTTTTAGCGACCCGGGATAATTGCCCTCAAGTCCGATTGCCGAGCGGATTGTATCATACGGCATACCTGTTACGGAAAGCATGGTATCGTTTGGTCTTAAAATACCAAAAAGAGCAACCGTAAGAGTATGTGTGCCGCTTGCAAAGTTATGTCTTACAAGTGCGTCCTCGGCGTCAAAAGCATAGGCATACACACGGTCGAGAGCATCTCTGCCGAAATCGTCATAGCCATAGCCTGTTGAACCCGAAAAATGACTTTCTCTTACCCCTGCCTCCTGAAAGGCTTTTATCATCTTTTGCTGATTGTATTCCTGAATATCGTTAATTTCATCAAGCTTGCTTTTGCAAAGCTCCATAGCCTTTTGCGAGGCCTCGATTATTCTGTTGTCTATATCAAAAAAACTCAAAATTTATCATCCTTTAAAATGGTATTCACACCAGCTGTCAAAGCAGTTGAATTTTAAATTATCGTAAAATGCCTTGTTTGCATTCTCCGCCCTGTGTACAAACACACTTCTGCCCTCTTTTACAAGAATATTTGTAAGGTGATTTACTATGTATGTACCGTAACCTTTGTTACGGAATTTCGGCAGACACGCAACCGCACCGATTACAGCGCCCTGCCTGCTTTCCGCAACAGTCATTGCAACAGCCGCAAGGTCGTTTCCGTCATACAACCCGAGAAGCCGCATTGTGCCATGGCGCAGTTTGTGGTTTATATCCACATAAAAATCCTCAAATTTCGGCGGAGTAAAATATTTATCCGCCGCCTTTGCAATAAGCTCGTAAGCCTCTTTTATCTGCGGTGTGTCTATTCTTAAGTTATCGCTTTCAGATAATTCCTCTTTGCGTACAAGTATAGGACCTTGCGATTTTTCGTATCCGAACAAATCAAGGCTGTATTTATTACTGCAAATTACCGAAGCTGCACCTGCCACACGCATAAAAGTCGATACTTCGTCTATATCCGTTTTATCGGTCAGAAAAAGAATAAAATCCGTGCCGTTTCGTGCGATTGCTCCCGTTGCAGTGTTGCTTTCGTCATCAAAAACAGTCAAATAATCCACAAACGGAAGATGCGGATTGTAACTTGTACAAAGCGAAATTATGCGGCAGGCAAAAGGATCAAGTCCGTCAAGGCTTTCTATTGTGCTGATAAATTTTTCGCAATTATCGGCAGTCAATATCATCTGTCATAATCCTTTCGTTTAATATTCTCCGCCTGCAATCTTATTTGCAAGTGCCGACACAATTTTTATAATATCATCGCAGTCGCTTGTATTTGCAACGGTAACACTGCTATGCAAATATCTGCAAGGAAGTGAGATTGCAAGAGTTTTTACTCCGCCTCGGCTTTGATGAATAACACCCGAATCATTGCCGCCTGCAACGGCTCTTTTATATTGAGCCTTTGCACCCGTTTCCTCGGCACATTCAAAAGCCATTTCAGACATTCTCTTATCGTAAATTGTGCGTCTGTCCATTACAGAAATAACCGCACCGTCGCCAAGATTGCACACCTGTCTTGTTTCTTCAACACCTGCAATATCCGCTGCTGTTGTGGTTTCCACAACAATGGCAAATTCAGGGTCTACGCTGTACGCCGCAACCTTTGCACCACGCAGTCCGACTTCTTCCTGTACGGCAAACACAAAGTACATATCATACTCAAGTTCGCTTTTTATAAGCTCAATAAGCGCAAGACAGCCAAAGCGGTCGTCAATAGCCTTTGATTTGATTGTATAGCCGTTATTTTCGTATATAGAATTAAAATTCACACTGTCGCCGTAGCTTACAACGCTTAGCGCATCATCTTTGCTTGTTGCACCGATATCAATGTACATTTCGCCGTACTTCGGCACAGCGGTTCTTTCATCTGATTTGCTTAAATGAATAGGCTTTACACCGATTACACCGTTTACCTTATTTTTGCCTACGGTTACAGTTTTGCCGAGCACAACCCGTCTGTCAAGACCGCCGACTTCATCAAACTTAAGGTAGCCGTCAGAAGTAATATCCGTTACCATAAAGCCCACTTCGTCCATATGAGCCGAAAGCATAAGTTTTGCCTTTGCTCGGTTTTTGCCTTTTTTAAACACAATGATATTGCCGAGGTTATCCGTTTTGATTTCATCGGCAAACGGCTTTATTTCGTTTATAATAATTTCTCTTACACTGCCCTCGTCACCCGAAATACCTTCGACAGTGCAGAGTTTTTCAAGCAATTTAAAATCAGTCATTAAAAGCACCTCCGCCGATAATATATTCAGCAAGCAGAGCTGCCGTATTTTCTACATCAGAAATATCAATAACTTCAATCGGAGTATGCATATATCTTTGCGGAATCGAAACAACGGCAGAAGCTACACCGCTTTTTGTAACAGAAATATGGTCAGCATTTGTGCCCGTTGTACCCGAAATAGGCTCATATTGAAAAGGAATGTTCTTTTCCTTAGCAACAGAAATGAGTTTATCGCTCATAGCCTTGCTAAGAATCGGAGAAATGCAAATCATCGGTCCTTTTGCAAGTTCAATGCCTGCATACTGACCGCTTACATCGGGTTGAGATGCAAAGCTGACATCAACGGCAATTGCCTCGTCGGCATTAATCCGGTAAGCACCTGTTTTCGCACCTGTTCCGTAAGTTTCCTCCTGAACGCTCAAAAGAATAACAACCTTGTACGAAAGTTCTTTTTTACCGATAAGCTCGGCGCATCTAATAAGAGCGGCAATACCGCATCTGTCATCAAGTGCGGGAACGGTAATTCTGTTATTCATAAGTTCCTTCGGTTCGCCGTAAAATGTAAGAACATCACCGATTTTGATTTTCTCGGCTACCTTTTCATAAGGTAAACCGAAGTCAATCCATACCTTGTCAATAGGAGCTGCTTTATCTTCTCCGCCGTCAGACAGGTGCGGAGGCATACAACATACCACTCCTTTAACAGGCTCGTCCGAACAAGATACAAGTACAGCGTCTGACAATACCCTTACATCAATTCCGCCGCAGGAGGCAACCTTAACAAAACCGTTTTCATTAATCGAAGTCACAATAAAGCCTATTCTGTCAAGATGTGCGTCAAGCAAAATCGTTTTGTCTGCATTTGCATTGCCGAGTGTAGCGATTACATTTCCGTTTTTATCTATAGTTGTATCAGCAAAGGCAGAGAGTTTTTCGGCACAGAACTTTGCGATTGGCTCTTCACTGCCCGATACTCCGCCTATGCGGCATAAATCAAATAAAAGCTGTTTCATATTCACATTATCTCAAAGCGTTTACAATAGCCTTGAAATGATTTCCTCTTTCCTCAAAATTCTTGTACAAACCAAAACTTGCGCTTGCCGGAGAAAGCGAAACAATGTCGCCTTTTTCGGCGTGGTTTACGGCAGCCTCAACTGCCTCTTCCATATTTGTAACATTTATGATTGTAATTTCATTTTCGTTGTAGTTTTCAGCCTCAACAACTGCCTTTTCAATCTTCGGAGCAGTATCGCCGAGGAGAATAAGCACCTTAACCTTGTTGTTAATTACAGGGCCGAGCGGCTCATAAGGAATATGCTTGTCGTAACCGCCTGCAATGATGATGATTTTTTCATCATAGAGCGAGAGTGTGCCGAGTGCTGTTCTTGTAGGGCTTGATGCAATGGAATCGTTGTAATACTTAACTCCGTTGTACTCCCTTACAAACTCCGCTCTGTGTTCAACACCGCCGAAAGTCTTTGCAACAGCCTTAATAGTTTCAATATCAACCATTCCCCATACAGCGGAAATAGCGGCAAGATAGTTTTCAACATTGTGCATACCCGGAATTTTAATATCCTTGATGTCCATAATCTTTGTAACCTTGCCGTAGTCGCTGTAGCAAACAGTTGTACCGTCAAGATAAGCGCCGTTTGCAAGGCTTTCTTTTACACTGAATTTTGCAAGCTGACCACGAACGCTGTCAGAGAAAGAATTTGCAATTTCATTGTCAAGGTTAAGCACTGCCTTTGAAAAAGCATTCTGGTGAAGTACGATGTTTTTCTTTGAATCCACATACTCCTGCATATCCTTATGTATGTCGAGGTGGTTAGGCGCAAGGTTTGTAACCACTGCAACATCAGGACTTTTTCTCATTGAAATAAGCTGAAAACTTGAAAGCTCAACCACTGCCACATCGTCCTCTTTAATGCTCTCGATTTCAGGGAGCAAAGGCTTGCCGATGTTGCCGCCGAGGTGTACATTCACACCGCTTGCTTTCAAAAATTCGGAGATAATTGTTGTGGTTGTGGTTTTGCCGTCGGAACCTGTAATTGCAATGATTTTACATGGGCAGAGGTCAAAGAACACTTCCATCTCGGAAGTGAGTACAACACCTTTTTCTCTTAATGCAACAAGTTCAGGTCTGTAAAACGGTGTGCCCGGACTGCGGAAAATAATGTCGCCGTCAAGTTTTGAGAGGTAATCCTCGCCCAAAACAAGCTCTGCGCCGTATTCTTTGGCTTTTACGGCATTTTCGCCGAGTGATTCAAAATCTTTTTTGTCATATGCAGAAACTACTGCGCCTTTATCCGAAAACAGTTTTATCAAAGGCAAGTTACTTGTGCCTATACCGATAAAACCGACTTTTTTACCCTTTATACTTTCAAAAAACTTATCTGCTAAGTTGTTCATAGAACTATCCCCTTTTTATAAAGTAAGAATTACATACATATTTAATTATACCTTGTTATAACAGAAAATTCAACCGTAAACAGCATATTGCAATATAAATTTTCGCAAATGCTTTTCGACTTTAAAAACTTGATTTAAACAAGTACATATGATACAATTATTTTTACAGATACAGTACGCAAAAGGAGGATTTATGTATAATTTAAAAGGAAAAACCGCTGTAATTACAGGCGGTAATTCAGGAGTAGGTGCCGCAACGGCTATGCTCTTTGCAAAAAGCGGAGCAAATGTTGTAATCAGTGCACGCCGACAGGCGGCTCTTGATGAGGTTGCATCTAAAATCAAAGCAGAAGGCGGTAATGTGCTTACCGTTTTGACCGACATTTCAAAAGATGAAGATTGCAAAAATCTTATGAAAGCAACCGTAGATAAATTCGGCGGTATTGATATTTTGGTAAACAATGCGGGTGTTCTCGACACCGGTCTTGCACCTATCAATAAGTTTGACGATGTTGAAATTCAAAAATTGATTTCAATTAATCAGGTCGGTACAATGCAGTGTATTCGTGCGGCTCTTGAATATATGCAAGAGGGTTCGTCTATCGTAAATGTTGCTTCTGTTGCGGGAGTAAACGGCGGTGGCGGCGCGGCTTATGTTTCCACCAAATCCGCAATCATAGGTATTACAAAGCATACCGCTTTACTTCTTGCCGACAAATACATTCGCTGTAATGCAATTTGTCCGGGTACAATAGTTACACCTATGACTATGAATATGAAGCCTGAAAATCTTGATATGAAAATGTTTGGTGCAATGAGCAAACACGCTGACTTAAAGATAAAGCCTTGTATGGCAGAAGATGTTGCAAATATTATAGAATTTTTCGCATCCGATAATTCAAAGGCACTTACAGGTCAGATTTTAGTAAGCGATTTCGGTGCGTCGCTCTAATGCTCTGTCACATACAATTAAATTTATACGGGAGTAGGATTTGTCTTACTCTCGTTTTTTATTTTGCGTATTGCTTAAAAACAAGTTAAATGCTAAAATATCTAAGGGTGATACTATGCTCTATGACTTTATAATTATTGACAAAACTTCTTGTGCTCCGCTTTATATGCAGATTTACGCATCAATAAGGCGTTCCGTGGAAAACGGAAGTCTTGTAAAGAATACAAAACTGCCGTCAGTGCGCCAGCTTTCAAGCGGACTTGAGGTATCAAAAACCACTGTATCCGCAGCTTACGAACAACTATGCGTTGAGGGTTACATCAAAAACAAGCCGCAAAGCGGATATTATGTTGAGGCACAGTTTGAAAACGCCCCAAAGAAAAGCGAAAATACGCACAGCTCCGCAATCGCACAGATTAAAAGATATGACTACGATTTCAGCGGCAAAAGCATTGACGATAAAATCATTAATATTGACGAATGGAAAAAGTATGTCAAAGAGGTAATAAACACGGGATATATGCTTATGTCGTACGGCGAACCGCAGGGCGAAACCGTGCTTAGAAATGCACTGCAAAAATACAGCCTCGGAGTGCGGAGCGTAAATACAAGTGCCGAAAACATTGTTGTGGGCGCAGGAACACAGCTTTTGCTCTACCTTTTGTGTTCTCTTGTGGGCACGAACAAAACCGTTGCAACGGCAAAATCAAGCTACATTCAGGCGGAATTTATTTTTAAAACCTTAGGACTTGATATAAAGTATTTTAATACGGACAGCAAGGGAATTACCATATCCTCTCTCGAAAAAATAAAGCCCGATATGGTGCTTATAAATCCGAATTTTATTGCAGAAAACGGTATGAGTATGCCCGTAAGCCGCCGACTTGAGCTTATTAAGTGGGCAAAAGAAAACGATTGCATTATCATTGAGGACGATTATAACGGCGAGCTCAGATACAGTACACACCCTATGCCGTGCGTGCAGAATTACGACATTGAAAACACGGTATATCTCGGCTCATTTTCAAAAATTCTTTTGCCGTCGGTCAGAATCAGCTATATGGTACTGCCCGACAAACTGCTGAAAAAATACCGACAAATCAGCCCGTACATAAATCAGACCGCCTCAAAAACCGAGCAGAACGCACTTGCAAAATATCTTGAAAACCGCAGACTTGACGCTCATTTAAGAAAAGCAAGGCGAGTTTATCTTGAAAAAAGCAAACAAATAACAGACTGCGTATATAAGTATTTTGGCAGCGACACACAGATAATATTCAACGAAACCTCGCTTTATATTTCTGTAAAAATAAAAGGAATTTCCGATTATAACGAAATACGAAAAAAGCTTGACGAAAACAACATTGCGGTAATGCCCGAAAAAGCAGAAATCAATGCACTGAACCTAAGTTTTTCGGGTATTTCCGTTGACAAAATAGACGCAGGTATAAAGAGAATATGCGATGTAATACAGCAAGAGAAAAAGTAAACTTTTTAAAGTCCGAATTTCTCATTTCACAAGCAACCGTACAAAGCGAACAGGTGACCTTACTTTTGTAAAGTCACCTGTTTTAATGGTAGGAAATAATATAATAAAAACAATCAAGCAAAATTAATTTTAATCTTCTCATCTCTGCCAAGAAGATAATCGACAGATACCTCAAGAATGTCTGCAAGCGCAACAAGCTCAACATCTGTTACAAATCTGATCTGTCCCTCGAGCTTAGAAAGACCCGATGCGTTCATATCTACTCCGCTTACCTGAAGCTGAGCAAGGAGTTCTTTTTGTTTCATTCCCTTTTGCTTACGAACGCTCTCAACTCTGTGTCCAATCAAGTTTCTGTCGCCCAAATCCTGTTTACGAAGTCTCATTTTTCTCTCTCCCCAAAATTTATATTTCTTTTTTAAAATTCTTTAAAAACATTGTAGACTTATTATATTACTTTATCAGAAAAAAAACAAGACTTTTTTGTAAATATTTTTAAAAAATTGAAATTTTTTTGAAATTTCAATTGCAACAGCATAATATTTAGCGAATACTAACAAATAAAGTTAATTTATATTGTCGATAATTCACAGATTATTAGATTTTTAGTTCATATGTGGAAAAATGTGAGTTATGTTAATATTCCTTTTTGGAATGTTGAAAGATGTTAAATACATAAAAACATATATTTAAGAGATATTCTTTACAAAAGTTACAAACGGTTACAAAATGTAATCATTTAGAAATTTTAAATTACCTCTTGACTTTTAAGAACATCTGTTCTATAATTTAATAAAACATTTGTTCGAGATGATTTTGTATGAAAATTTGTGACACAGTAAATTCAAAGCTATATAAAAATGACCGTGCTATTCTGCACAGCGACTGCAACTGTTTTTATGCAAGCGTGGAATGTCTTTTAAATCCGAATATAAGAGATTTACCCGTTGCGGTGAGCGGTGACGCCGAGAACAGACACGGAATTATCCTTGCGAAAAACGAAGAGGCAAAAAAGTACAATATAAAAACAGGAGAAGCTATATGGCAGGCAAAGAAAAAATGCCCTCAACTTCTGACTGTTCCCGCAAGACTTGATGTTTACAAGAAGTTTTCCGACAAGGTACGCCGAATTTACTCCGATTACACCGATATGGTCGAACCTTTCGGTCTTGATGAAGCGTGGCTTGACATTTCAGAAGACTATAAAAATGACGCACTCACCATTGCCGAGGAGATTTCACAGCGTATAAAGGACGAAATCGGTATCACGGTAAGCATAGGCGTCAGCTTTAACAAGATTTTTGCCAAATTCGGCAGTGATTACAAAAAGCCTGACGCAATCACCTGCATTACACGGGATAACTACAAGACGCTTGTATGGAATTCACCTGCCGGCGATTTGCTGTATGTAGGCGGTGCTACACGAAAAAAACTTGAACAGATAGGAATATACACCATAGGCGACATTGCAAATGCTCCGATCGGTCTGTTGAGGACTCACCTCGGCAAATGGGGCGACCTGATTTACGGCTTTGCAAACGGATATGATTCCTCACCCGTTGCTCGAATCGGTGAATATTCAGAGGTAAAATCTATCGGAAATTCAACCACGGCGGTGCGTGATTTAAAAAATCTTGACGACATCAAGGTTATAGCCTATGTCCTTTGTGACAGCGTATGCAGACGAATGCGTGAACAAGGATTTGTGGGCAAAACTGTGTGTGTGAGTATGCGTGACACGGGGCTTTCCACAATTACAAGGCAACATACTTTAAATACCTACACTTCCCTGACAAGCGACATTACAAAAGCCGCTATGTCACTGTTCAAAGAGAATTTTGACAATAAATCACCTCTAAGAAGCATCGGCGTATCAGTTACGGATTTTGCACACAATAACATTCCCAGACAAATGGATATTTTTTCGGACGAAAGAAAAATAATCGCAGAAGAAAAGCTTGATAAAACCTTGGATAAATTAAAGCAACGCTTTGGCAATTATATCATTCGTCCCGCATCACTTTTAACCGACAGAGGGCTGTCTGCCTTTAATCCAAAAGACGAACACACAATTCACCCTGTCGGTTATCTGTGAACTAACGCTTATCGGAGGCTATTATGTTTAAGAAATATGTTAAGGTTACTGCAACATTTGACTGTGACGGCAGCCTCGTACCGAATTATATTTTTTGGGATGACAATAAACGCTATCCCATCGACCGCATAACAGATGTACGCTATGCCACATCTTTAAAAGCAGGCGGTTGCGGTATTCGATATACCTGCAGAATTTTAGGAAAAGAAAGATATATTTTTCTCGAAGAAAATAAATGGTTTGTTGAAGTAAAAGAAAATTGAGGTATTTTATGCATAAAGTCAAAGCAAAGGGAATTTTATCCGCCTCAAACGGCATTAATATATACAGAGGTTGTCTGCACGGATGTATTTACTGTGATTCACGCAGCGACTGCTATCAGATGAAACATAAATTTGAAGATATTGAAGTAAAAGAAAACGCACCCGAACTTCTGGAAAAGACTTTATCGTCTAAAAGAAAAACTTGTATGATTGGTACGGGCGCTATGAGCGACCCATACATTCCGCTTGAAAAAGATTTAAGAATTATGAGAAAATGCCTTGAAATTATAGAAAAATATTCTTTCGGAGTTACCGTTCATACTAAATCGTCAAGCGTTATGCGTGATATTGATATTCTTGAAAAAATTAACCGAAAGAGCAAATCCGTACTGCAAATGACTCTTACAACCGCCGACGAAAAACTTTGTAAAATTCTTGAACCCAATGTTTCGACAACCGAAGAAAGAGTAAACACTCTGAAAGAATTTCAAAAGGCTAAAATTCCGACTGTTGTATGGCTCTCTCCGTTTTTACCGTTTATAAACGACACCAAAGAAAATATAGACGCTTTGCTTGATTATTGTGTCAAATCGGGCGTTAAGGGCATTATTTGCTTTAACATAGGAGTTACACTGCGAAACGGCGACAGAGAATATTTTTACAGTCAACTCGACAGATTTTTCCCCGGTATGAAAGAACGATATATGAGAACCTACGGAAATTCATATGAAGTTTAAGTCCGAACAGCGATTACCTTATGAAAAGGATTGAAAATGTCTGTCAAAATGAGGGCATTATGTTTGGAATTGACAGGGTGTTTTCATACCTTCACAAATACGAAAATAAATATGAAAACCAGAATATACAGCTAAGTTTGTTTGATAATTTATAAAAGGATAATTTAGCATCAACAAATTCTAATAAATAAAAAAGATATACAATGAAAATTAAATCAACTGTATATCTTTTGTAACTAAAATATATTAATCTTTCCCCGCAGAAATCTGCTTGTTTTCTTCTTTATTTTTTCCTCTGCGGAAAATTAATCTGAAAACAAGACGAACAAACGGGCCGCAATAAAACATCTGATAACAAATAGCCATCGGAAAATTAAGCGCCCATGTCTGCACCCATGTACCGACTGACGGTATTTTGAACAAACAGGTTGCAATAAGGCTCATTATCGGACACATAATACAGCAAATACATATTGAAATTGCATATGTAATAAACTGCGGTCTGTCAGTGGGTTTCATTACCGTAAACGCAAGTTTTGCGGCAATTTTGCCGACTATAAAAAATTCAAGAATAAAAGCGATCGGAGCCATAAAAATCAGTTCGTGCGTTGCCGCAAGAAAAGTTGTTCCGTCAACCTTGCCCGTATTAAGTGCAACATTGTAAACAATCATTCCGTACACCATAACGGTCGCCATAATGGCGGTGAATACTGCATCTTCAAGTTTGTTTTTTGGCATAATAAAGTCCTCCCATGATAACAATGTTTATGTGTTGTTCGTTATCATCACGGAGGATGTGCGTTTCCAATAAGACCATATTATGTTGTATTTTGCTGAAATCAGCTTGAATATAATAGCATACTAACAAATAAATGTCAAGAATTTTTTTATTAAACGCAGGCAATACTTAGATTTCTAAGTATCAGCCTGCGTTTTGTTTAGTAATTTTTATTAAGTGTTTTCAATAGTTGGAGTAAATTATAGTTTATAGAAATATTCATAAAACAATTATAAAAGTTTTTTAAACCATAATTATCCCACAACGCTGTTTAATTCATATTTAAAAACGGTTTTAAATACTGACCTGTAAATGAATTTTCATTTTTTGCAACTTCTTCGGGAGTACCCTCTGCAATTACAGTTCCGCCCATATCTCCGCCCTCGGGTCCAAGGTCAATAATATGGTCGGCAGTCTTTATAAGGTCAAGGTTATGCTCGATAACCACAACCGTATTTCCCGTATCAACCAGCTGTTGAAGAACATCAATAAGTCTGTGAACATCGGCAATATGAAGTCCCGTAGTCGGCTCATCAAGAATATACACCGTCTTGCCCGTCGGTCGCTTTGCAAGCTCGGTTGCGAGTTTTACACGCTGTGCCTCACCACCCGAAAGTGTAGTAGCAGGCTGACCGATTTTGATATAGCCAAGTCCCACATCACAAAGCGTTTTCAGTTTGCGGTAAATCCTTGGAATATTTGCAAAGAATTCCATTCCCTCTTCGGCAGTCATCTCTAAAACATCATTAATCGACTTGCCTTTGTACTTCACCTCAAGGGTTTCACGATTATATCTCTTGCCCTTACACACCTCACAAGGAACATAAACATCGGACAGGAAATGCATTTCGATTTTTATAATACCGTCGCCCTGACACGCCTCACATCTGCCTCCTTTTACATTAAAAGAAAATCTGCTTTGTGAAAAGCCTTTCATTTTAGCGTCTTGAGTTGTGGCAAAAAGTGCCCTTATGTCGGTAAACACACCCGTATAAGTTGCAGGGTTTGAGCGTGGAGTTCTTCCGATCGGGCTTTGGTTGATGTCGATTACCTTATCAAGATTTTCAATGCCTTTTATACCCTTGTTTTTACCCGGGATAATCTTGGCTTTGTTTAAATCACGGGCAAGAGTTTTGTATAAAATCTCATTAATCAGTGAACTTTTTCCCGAACCCGAAACGCCCGTTACGCAAACAAGTTTGCCGAGCGGAATCTTTACATTTACATTTTTTAGATTGTTTTCGGCGGCACCGAGAATTTCAATAAATTTTCCGTTGCCCTCCCTGCGTTTTTCGGGAACAGGAATAACTCTTTTATGGCTTAGATACTGACCTGTAATTGATTTTTCGCAAGCCTTGATCTCATCAACATCGCCTACGCACACAATTTCTCCGCCGTGCACACCTGCACCGGGTCCGACATCAACAATACAGTCGGCAGCGTACATAGTATCCTCATCGTGCTCAACAACAATAACCGTATTGCCCAAGTCACGAAGTCTTTTAAGCGTGCTCAAAAGTTTTTCGTTGTCACGCTGGTGCAAACCGATACTCGGCTCATCAAGAATATAAAGCACACCCATAAGACTGCTGCCGATTTGAGTTGCAAGTCTTATACGCTGACTTTCACCGCCGCTAAGCGTTCCTGCAGAACGGGAAAGCGTAAGATAGCCAAGTCCGACACGCTGTAAAAAGTTAAGTCGTTCACGGATTTCCTTTACAATCTCGGCAGAAATAATCTTTTCTTTTTCGGTAAACTCAATTGTATCAAGAAATTCAAGCGCAGATACAACGGATTTTTTACAGAAATCCGCAATATTAATTCCGCCGACCGTTACGGCAAGGCTCTCTTTTGACAGTCTGTCGCCGTTACATTCGTCACAATGAATTTCAGACATATAATTTTGTATTTCTTCCTTAATCCAATTGCTTGATGTATCTTTATATCTTCTTTCGAGATTATTTATAATTCCCTCAAATTTATGCTCATAACTTCCGCTGCCGTAAACCGACTTGCGGTGTATTGTTATGGTTTCATCACCTGTACCGTAAAGCAATATATTAATAACCTCAGGCGAAAGCTCGCTGAGCGGTGCATCAAGCGAGAAATTGTATTTTTCAGCAAGTGCCTCAAAGTACATAGCCGCAATGGAACTGCCCTCCATTGCCCAGCCGCTTCCTTTTATAGCGCCCTGTCGCACACTTTTACTCATATCGGGAATAATTTTATTTTCGTCAATCTTAAGAAATACGCCCAAGCCCGTACATTTAGGGCAAGCACCGAACGGATTATTAAAAGAGAACATTCTCGGCGATAAATTTTCAATACTCACACCGTGGTCCGGGCATGAATACTTCTGTGAGAACATTACATCTTCTCCGCCGACAATATTCACAAGAATGATACCGTTTGAAAGTTTAGAGGCGGTTTCTATACTGTCCGAAAGTCTTGAAGTAATTTCAGGCTTTACTACAAGTCGGTCAACAATTACTTCTATATTATGTTTTTTATTTTTCTCAAGCGGAATTTTTTCTGATAAATCATACACAATTCCGTCTGCTCTTACTCTCGCAAAACCCGATTTTCTTGCACTTTCGAGTACCTTCACATGCTCGCCTTTTCTGCCACGCACAACAGGAGCCAAAACCTGAATTTTTGTGCCCTCGTCGTAAGACATAATTTTATCTACTATCTGGTCAACCGTCTGCTGTCTGATTTCTCTGCCGCAAACAGGGCAGTGCGGAATACCGACTCTTGCATAAAGCAAACGCAGGTAATCGTAAATTTCGGTTACGGTGCCGACGGTTGAACGAGGATTTTTCGATGTGGTCTTTTGGTCAATGGAAATAGCAGGTGACAATCCCTCAATGCTCTCTACATTCGGTTTGTCCATTTGTCCCAAAAACATTCTTGCATAAGAAGAAAGGCTTTCTACATATCGTCTTTGTCCCTCGGCGTAGATGGTATCAAAAGCAAGCGAGCTTTTGCCCGAACCCGAAAGACCTGTTATTACAACAAGTTTATTTCTCGGAATTTCAACATTGACATTTTTCAGATTATGCTCTTTAGCTCCTCTTACTATAATTTTGTCGTGTTCCATCTCTTTCCCCTTTTTCCTTTATTTAGCAATTATAGCCTCTCATAAAGAGAGGCTATAAAAATTATTATTCGTTATCTTTGTTTTCAGCAGTATTTGCATTATCTTCTTCGGATTCGGCATCTTCTACCTCAACAGGCTCAACATAAGTGCCGTTCATAACAGCCTCAAAGTCTTCGCCGCCCATTTTTCATGCTTAATAAGGTAAGCTGCAACCTCATGAAGTTTATCAATATTATCCTTCAAAATGGTTTCTGCTCTGTCGTAAGCATTGTTGACAATCTCAAGAATAAGCTCATCAATCTTAGCGGCAGTTCTCTCTGAATAATCTTGAGTATGACCCATATCTCTGCCAAGGAATACGGCACTGTTGTCTTTGCCGTAACAAATACAGCCGAGTTCCTTAGTCATACCGTACTTTGTAACCATATCACGGGCAGTCTTTGTAGCCTTTTCAATATCGTTAGACGCACCGGTTGAAATATCATCAAGAATGATTGCCTCCGCAACTCTACCGCCAAGACATACTACGATGTCTTCAAGCATTTCTGTGCGTGAGTTGTAAGACTTATCTTCAGACGGCAACGGCATTGTATAACCGCCTGCCATACCTCTCGGAATAATAGAAATCTCGTGAACAGGGTCTTGTGTAGCAAGCTCGTGGAAACAGATTGCGTGACCTGCCTCGTGATAAGCGGTAAGTTTCTTTTCCTTGTCGCTCATAACTCTTGTCTTTTTCTCTGCACCGACTACAACCTTGATTGTAGCCTCTTCGATTTCTTCCATAGTAATGGCTTTTTTATTCTTTCTTGCAGCAAGCAAAGCAGCCTCGTTAAGGAGATTCTCAAGGTCTGCACCTGTGAATCCTGCTGTTGTCTTTGCAATAGTCTTGAGCTTAACATCAGGAGCAAGCGGCTTTTTGCGAGCGTGTACTTTAAGAATAGCCTCTCTGCCGTTGATATCAGGATAGCTTACAATTACCTGTCTGTCAAATCTGCCCGGACGCATAAGAGCCGGATCGAGAACATCGGGTCGGTTAGTAGCGGCAATAAGGATAACGCCCTCGTTTGCTCCGAAGCCGTCCATCTCTACAAGCAACTGGTTAAGTGTCTGCTCACGCTCATCGTGACCGCCGCCAAGACCTGCGCCTCTCTGGCGACCTACGGCATCAATCTCATCAATGAAGATGATACACGGTGAGTTCTTCTTAGCCTGTTCAAAGAGGTCACGAACTCTTGACGCACCGACGCCGACAAACATTTCTACAAAGTCGGAACCTGAAATTGAGAAGAACGGAACGCCTGCCTCGCCTGCAACAGCTCTTGCAAGCAATGTTTTACCTGTACCCGGAGGGCCTACAAGGAGTACACCCTTAGGGATTCTTGCGCCGAGTTTATTATACTTATCCGGAGCTTTAAGGAATTCAACGATTTCTTCAAGCTCTTCCTTTTCTTCGTCTGCGCCTGCAACATCTTCAAATGTAGTTTTGCGCTTTTCGTCATTTGTATTTTTGATTTTAGCCTTGCCGAAGTTCATTTCTTTTCCGCCAAGACCGCCGCCCATTTTCTTCATAATGAATATCCATACAACTACAAAGAGGATTCCCGTTACAAGTATAGGCAAAAATTCATATAAAAGTGTGTTGTCACTGCCTTTGATATAATCATAAGAAACAGCTTCGTCCGCCGATGCGGTGTAAACGGAAACATCGTCAATAAATCTTTCAATATCGGCAAGAGTACCTCTTACAACAACATTTTTTGCCGAGCTCTTGGCATTTTTTCCGTCAGGATCTGTAGCTGTGATATTATCATCCGTTGTATCCTGAATAATGCTGTCAGATGTAGCGATGTCCTTTGCGGGTTTAAGTTTTACACCCTCTTTAAGTGTAATTTCAATCGCACCTGTTCCGTAGTTGACGGTATAACTCTGAACCTTGTCCTCTTTAAAAAGATTTACCAGTTGAGAGGTTGTGTAACTTTCAGATGAATTTTTGGTCATCAAAAATGCCACACCGAGCACAACCATAACCGCAACAGTGATATAAATAATTATGTTACGCAGTTTTTTGTCCAATAGGAATCACTCCTTTTTATATTATGAATTTAAAAGCGTAATTTTATGTATCCTGTGAATAAACAGACTCCTTAAGAACGCCTACATAAGGGAGATTTCTGTAACGCTCCGCATAGTCAAGTCCGTAGCCTACAATAAATGCGTCGGGAATTACAGAACCGACATAAACAACATCAATATCTGTAACTCTTCTGTCAGGCTTGTTGAACAATGTGCAAATCTTTACAGACGCAGCATTTTTTGCATAAAGATACTGTGAAATAAAAGCAAGTGTTCTGCCCGAGTCCACAATATCCTCAACAATGAGAATATGCTTGCCGTCAACAGAAGTTGAAATATCTTTCTGAATATTAACTCTGCCCGAGCTTACGGTTGAGTTGCCGTAGCTTGAAACAGCAAGAAAATCTATGCTGAAATCAAGGTTTACTTCCCTCATTAAATCAACCATAAACGATACGCAGCCCTTAAGCAAGCCTACCATTATAAAGTCCTTGCCATTATAATCCTTTTCAATCTCTTTTGCAAGCCTTTTCACAATATTTTTAATATCCTGCTCGCTGTAAAGTATTTTTTCGATGTCCTTATGCACAAAAAGTCCTCCCTTGTTCACATATTATAATAAATTTTCTTTTTTCTGCACTATAAGATGTCTGAACCGAATTTATCCCATCACACCACAATATTTCATTATTCACTGCCACAAGCGGAAGTCTGTCCCTCAATTCAGACGGAATTTTAAATTCATTCATAGCCTTTCTTAAAGGCTTGGTAATATTTCTGTCCTTGAAAAAAATCTTATCGCCCTGTCTGCGTGTGCGTATCACGGCATTTTTCGTTTCTTTTTCGGACAAATAAATCGGATTATCGGTTAAATCGTCAAAATCTGTAATTTCTTTTACAAAATATTTTATATTATCAAATGTAAATTCTTTATTAATAACATCGGCAAATAATATTTCTTCACCGAAATTATTAACAGCTTCGGTATTTTCTATCCGCAGTATTCCTTGTTTTACCACAGCTCGGAAATTACCGCACAAATCAACACAACCGCTTTCAAAAAGAGCATTATCAATAAGTTCGATATGAATATGCTCGGGAATATCGGCTCCGTTTTCAACACAAATTTTTTTGATTACATTCTGCCGTATGATTTTATCCTGCTCACAAATCTTTTTTGCCGAATATCCGAAAGCAAGTCTGCTGTCGGCAACCGCTTTATCTGTCTGTTTGTCAAGATAAACTGACAAAAGTTTTGCGTCGTCGCACAGTCGCTTTAAAGAAGCTTCAAAACTCGGATTTATCTTTTTCAGCTCGGGGATTACATTATGACGGATTTTGTTTCTTGTGTAATCATCGGTAAGGTTTGTGCTGTCGGTCACATAATCAAGTGAATTTTCACGGCAGTAATTCTCAATGTACGCTCTGTCGCACAAAATCAGCGGTCTGATTATATATCCCGCCTTTCGGGAATTGCACAAAGTCCGTTAAGCGATGTGCCCCTTACAAGGTTAATCATCAGCGTTTCCGCATTATCGGAAAGCGTGTGTGCAGTTGCGATTTTACAGTTAAGCTTTTTGGAAAGCTCGTCAAATTCTTTATATCTGACATTCCTTCCACAAAGCTCCGTACTGATTTTTTCTTTCTCCGCTATTGACGGAACATTTATTTTTTTTACAAAAAGTTTGACGGAAAGTTTTTTACAAAATTCTCTGCAAAATTCTTCATCTCGCTCTGCCTCTTCGCCCCGTATCATATGATTAATATGGATTGCGTATAATGTAAGATTATATTTTTCTTTTACAGAACAAAGCATATGAAGAAGTGAAACCGAATCTGCTCCGCCCGAAAGCGCAACGGCAACGGAATCATTTTTTTCAATCAGCTTATATTTATTTACAGCCGCCAAAAAAGGATTACTCACTTCTGTCCTCCGTACCTGTAAATCTCATAAACTCACCCTGCCAATGCATTTTTACCGTACGAGCCTCGCCGTGACGGTTTTTGGCTACAATACACTCACCCGAATTTTGATCTGCACCCTGCGGAGAATCGTCCTCGTTTTTATCGTAATATCCCTCACGGTAAAGAAAAAGTACTATGTCGGCATCCTGCTCGATAGAACCCGAATCACGCAAGTCGGAAAGCTGCGGTCTGTGGTCGGTACGCTGTTCGCTTGCACGGGAAAGCTGTGACAGTGTGATAACGGGAACATTCATTTCTTTTGCAAGAATTTTAAGATTTCTTGTGATTTCAGAAATTTCCTGAACTCTGTTATCTATTCTTCTGCCGCTGCCCATAAGCTGTAAGTAGTCAATAATTACAAGGTCAAGTTTTCTCATTCGTCTTAACTTTGATTTCATTTCGGTAATGGTAATACCCGGTGAATCGTCAAGATAAAGCTCCGACTTGCCGAGAATATCGCTTGCCGGAATAAGTCTGTCCCATTCCTCATCGTTTAGCTTACCTATTCTCAGCTTTGTACCTTCAATAAGAGCCTCTGCCGACAATAAACGGCTGGCAAGCTGTTCTTTTGACATTTCCAAAGAGAAAAAAGCAACCGTTTTTTTAGCCGTGCAGGCAACATATCGTGCAATATTCAGCGCAAAACTCGTTTTACCCATACCCGGACGGGCGGCGAGCAAAATAAGGTCGCTTCGGTTAAGACCCGTAATTACTCGGTCAAGGTCGCCGATACCCGTAGAAACAGGTTTCATACTGTCGTCTGTTGTGCTGTTGAGAGCGTCAAGTCTGTCAAAAGTCTGCATAATAACAGAGTTAATTCTCTCAAGTCCCTTTTTCTCGTTACCCTGTCTTATGTCAAAGATTTTCTGCTCGGCAGAGTCGATAATAACAGATGTATCTTCCGTGCCTGCCGTAGCGTCATCAATGATTTCTCTTGCAGCGGTAATAAGCCTGCGGATATTGTATTTATCTCTTATAACCTCCGCATAAGCCTCGGCATTGGATATTGACGGACAGTTGTTTACAAGGTCATAAAGATATGTCTTGCCTGTCGTTTCGTCAAACGAACCTGTCTGCTTAAGTTTTTCAAGCAATGTGACAAAGTCGATTTTGCCGCCGAAGTTGACCATCTCGGTCATCGTCTTGAAAATCAGCTTATGCAGTGAAACATAAAAATAATCGGGGGACTTGATGTATTCAATTACTTTATCAAAAACATCGCTTTCAAGAATAATCGCACCAAGCAATGCCTGTTCAGCTTCGGGACTGTACGGCATATGAAGTCCGTCGTAGCTGCTTGAAATTTGATTATCCGCCATTTGTCACCCCTCCTTTGCAATCGAAAATAAAATCAAGCCTCTGATACCTTAACGGTAATGTTTGCAACAATACCCGAATAAAGTTTTACATCGGCTTTGTAAGAACCGAATTCTTTAATATCACTTTCAAGAACAACCTTACGCTTGTCTATGTTGATATTATACTGTTTTTTGATTTCCTCGGCAACCTGCTTTGCGGTAATGCTGCCGAAAAGTTTGCCGCCCTGACCGGCTTTTGCTTTCATCTCAAAGGTTTTGCCCTCAAGCTGTGCTTTGTAACCCTCTGCCTGCTTTTTCTCGGTAGCAATCTTAAAGTTCTTTGAGTTTTCAGCGTTTCTATATTCATTCATAGCCTGTGCATTTGCCTCTCTTGCAAGGTTCTTAGGAAGAAGAAAATTTCTTGCATATCCGTCAGAAGCATTTACAAGGTCGCCTTTTTTGCCAAGTGCCTTAACATCCTGCAAAAGTATTACTTTCATAATTGTCGTTCCTTTCTGCTATTTGCAACTTGCATCCTCAAGATTTGTATCTATAACTTCGATAAGCATCTTGAGAGCCTGTTCTTTATTTATATCACTAAGCTGTGTAGCCGACATTGTCTGATGTCCGCCACCGCCGAGCTTTTCCATAATAATCTGCACATTTACAGCGCCAAAGCTGCGTGCGGAAATACAAATTTTACCGCCGCTTTCATAAATTACAAAAGAGGCTTTTACATTTTCAAGCGTGAGTAATTCGTCTGCTGCCTGCGCAGAGGCAAGTCTTACATCACCGTCAGCGCCCTTTGCGATTGAAATTGCGCAGTTTCTGTATATTTTTGCATCGCATACTATGCTTACTTTTTCACGGTAAGTTTCAATTGAATCGGAGAACATCTGCTTTACATTGATTGTAGTAGCGCCTCTTCTCCTCAAATATGCGGCTGCTTCAAAGGTTCTTACACCTGTTTTTAAAACAAAATTCTTTGTATCAAGCATAATGCCCGCAAGCAAAGCGTCCGCCTGTGCATATCCGATTGCTTTATCATCAATGCAGCTGATAATCTCGCTGCACATTTCACACGCAGACGAAGCAAACGGCTCGTGGCAGAAAACAAGTGCGTTATCTATATAATTAACCGCTCTGCGATGATGGTCAATAACAATGACCTTTTTACATTCATCGTAAAGCTGTGGACTTTCAAGAGAATTTCTCAAATGAGTATCAACAATGATAAGCAAAGTCTTTGGTGTAACCTGCTTCATTGCCTCATCGGGGGTAATAAATATATCTTTTCCTATGTTTTTCTCTGCATAATCAATCAGCTTTTCAGCCATAGTTTTTGTTTTATCAACAACTATTTTTGAATACAGATTAAAAGATTTTTCCATAACCGACTGCATACCGATAGCCGCACCGATACAGTCAAGGTCAGAAAATCTGTGCCCCATAACAAAAACTTTATCGCAATCGTTTATCGTACGCTTGATTGCATTTGCAATAACACGCATACGCACCTTGCTGACCTTTTCGGAAGTAGCGGAAGTACCTCCGAAAAATTCGTAAATATTGTTGCTTATAATAGCAACCTGATCTCCGCCTCTGCCAAGCGCCATATCAAGCGCCTTTCTCGCATTGGTTTCGCTGTCTTTGAGAGAGTTTATGCCTCTGCACAAACCGATAGATACCGTAGCGGTATGCTGACCCGCTTTTATGCCGTGAATTTCCTGTAATATTGGGAACTTTTGTTCAACAAGTTTGTCAACATCGGTTTCTTTAAAGATAATCATATAACGGTTATTGCCGATTATCTTAAACAAAGCGTTATACTCGTTCGCCCATCTCTGCAAGAACGACTGAACATTCAGAGAAACCTCGGAATAAATTTCATCGGATTCGTTTGAAAAGTCATCGCTGTTATCAAAAGTAATAATCGCTACACAAGGACGGGTTGCATTGTACTCACGCACAATTTGCCTGTAATATGTATTCTCCACAAAATAACAAACATATCCCTCGTTTGTAGAGATGACAAAGCCTACAAATTCATTGCCGTTGCAGGCGGTTTCAAATGTATCGTGGTCGGCGACTTCTGTTATTTTCTTGTTGCCTATGTAAGGCGAAATCATATCGCCTTCGGGATTTTTACCGTTGCAGAACTGCTTTCTGAACCTTGTATTGCTCCAAATTATCTCGCCCTCTGCACCAAGCACCGTGACGGGAATTTTGTATTTATCAAGAAATTCGGGATTAAATCCGTTGATTTTCTCGGCTGTACTGCGAACGGTGGCAGCTATATAGTTACGAAAGCGAAGGGTCGAAACGACAACTATACCTGCGGTTACAAACGACACGGCAATCTCAATGTAGCAAAGCACCGGGTCATAGCTGTATGATGCAAAAGACATAGCAAGCATTGCAACCGAAAATATAACAAATGTCGGCATAGTCGTAAAACTTTTCTTCTTCAATTCAAACCCTTCCTTTCGTAGATTTTTAATTATACTTCCTGTAAAATCGGAAGAATCATTGGGGTTCTGCGTGTTTTTTGTGAGATAAGTTTGGAAACATCATCTTTAATTCTGTTCTTGATTATACCCCACTCATGAATGTTGTTGTCTGCACAATCTTCAAGAATGTTGTTTGCAACCTGTCTTACCTCGTCAAGCAAACCCTCGCTCTCACGAACATATACAAAGCCTCTTGATACAATATCAGGGCCGCTGATAACATGACCGTCATAAACATCGAGAGATGCAACGATAATGATAAGTCCGTCCTGTCCGAGGTGCTTTCTGTCACGAAGTACAATACTTCCGACATCACCTACTCCAAGACCGTCAACAAATACCTTTCCCGCAGGTACGGCAGGCAATTCTTTCATATAGTTTTCGTTGATTTCAATGCAACTGCCGACATCGCCGATATAAATATCTTTTCTGTCCATACCGAGGAACATAGCAAGATCGGCGTGTTTTCTTAGGTGCTTTTGCTCGCCGTGAACAGGGATAAAGTACTTTGGTTTTACAAGTTTATGAATAATCTTAAGTTCTTCCTGACAAGCATGTCCCGAAACATGAACTTCATACATTGATTCGTAAACGACCTTACAGCCCTTTTTGAGGAGTTCGTCAACAACATTTCCGACTGTTTTTTCGTTACCGGGAATAGGATTGGCAGAAATGATAATAAAGTCACCCTCGCCGACCATAACTTTGCGGTGGTCTGAATATGCCATTCTTGACAACGCACTCATCGGTTCGCCTTGACTGCCTGTAGTAACAAGAACAATTTGCTCTCTCGGGTATCTGTCAAGCATATCAAGGTCAATTAAAATATTTTCAGGCACGCTAAGATAGTCGAGCTCGCTTGCTACAGCCATATAATTGACCATACTTCTGCCCGAAAAAGCTACCTTTCTTCCGTATTTTTCCGCACAATTAATAATCTGCTGTACTCTGTTTACATTTGAAGCAAAGGTAGCAATAATAATTCTGTCGTGCTCCGCTCTTCTGAAAAGATTGTCAAAACTATCCGAAACCGTGCGTTCGGTCTGTGTGTAACCGGGACGCTCTGCGTTTGTGCTTTCAGCAAGAAGAGCCAATACGCCCTCATCGCCTACACGGGCAAAAGCCGACAAATCAATCATATCGCCTGTAATAGGTGTGCAGTCAATTTTAAAGTCGCCTGTATGCACAATTGTGCCTGCGGGTGTGCGGATAGCAAATGCAACCGCATCCGGAATTGAGTGGTTTACATGGATAAACTCAACACTCATACAGCCGAGTTTAATTGTTTCGCCTGCATTAACTCTGTTAAGGCTTGACTCATTATAAAGGCTGTGTTCCTTGAGTTTGTTGCCTACAAGTCCGAGAGTAAGCGCAGTTCCGTAAATCGGAATATTCACTCTGCCAAGTAAGAACGGAAGTCCGCCGATGTGGTCTTCGTGACCGTGAGTAAGCACAATACCTCTGATTTTGTCTTGATTCTGTTCGATATAAGTAAAATCAGGGATAACGAGGTCAACACCGAGCATATCTCCGTCAGGGAAAGCCATACCGCAGTCAACAAGAATTATATCGTTCTCGCACTCAATCATTGTAATGTTCTTTCCGATTTCGTTAAGCCCGCCAAGGAAAGCAATCTTTACAGACGGCTTGTTTTTAATCGGTTTAAACTGTTTTTGATAAGGCTTTTTGCGGTAATTCTTTGAATATTTAAAATTTTTATTACCGCCCTTAAAAGTACCTCCCTTAAAAGATTCGGACGCTCCCTTGCCCTGCGACGGCTTGTAAGAAGACCCTCCGTAATTTTTTTTACCTTTTGAGTACTTATTGTAGCTGTTGCTTTTTCTTCGATTATCGTACTTAAATTCTGTACTCACAAATTTACCTCCATATTTCTTAAAATTTATTAAAATTAACATTTCACACAATACAGGCATAAATTCCTTTTGTATGTATCAAAATATAAAGCCTGAAAATTCGTAATAAATACAAAGTTCTGATATAAAACGGTCATATCAGCAAAATGAAATATTAATTATTATATACAGTATAAATATATTTTGAATCCGTATTTAATACAGATTAAATCCTAATTGTAATCTTCTTTATTGTACCGCAAATCAAAGAGCAATGTCAAGCGTGTTAAAGAATTAAAAGACAATTTTAATATTACATTTAAGTAAACATTCCATATATTTCTATTTTAGTATGCTCAATATTTGAATTTTAAAATCATAATTACGGAAGATTTTAAAATTAAGAATTATGATTTAATAAATTCCGTAAATAATATAATTAAATTGAAAAAATAAACATAAAATATGGTTGCATTTGGTGATTTTGCGTATTATAATATAGGTTGAACATCAGCTAAGGAGAATTGCAAATGAAACAAGTTGAAATTTTTACAGACGGAGCTTGCAGCGGCAATCCGGGACCCGGTGGCTGGGGTGCGATTTTGAGATATAATGAGCACGAAAAAGAAATCTCGGGAGGAGAAGCCGTCACCACAAACAACCGTATGGAAATTAGTGCCGTAATCGGTGCGCTTTCACTCCTTAAAGAGCCTTGCAATGTAACTCTGTACAGCGATTCTCAATATGTTTGCAACGCATTAAAGCTCGGTTGGGCTAAAAAATGGAAAGCAAACGGTTGGATGCGCAACAAAAAAGAAAAAGCGCTTAATCCCGAGCTTTGGGACAAGCTGCTGTCTTTATGTGACATTCATAATGTTGATGTTGTATGGGTAAAAGGTCACGCAGGACATCCCGAAAACGAGCGTTGCGACCGTTTGGCGGTTGCCGAGGCGCACAAGTTTTCAAAAGCCTGACTGACCGATTTTTATATAGATATAGATAGGAGATTATCAAGTATGAGATATATTTATGCAGACAACTCCGCTACAACAGCTATATCGCCTACAGTGCTTGAAAAAATGATGCCTGTACTCACCGAGTACTACGGCAACCCGTCAAGCCTTTACAGAATAGGCGGTAAAGCCAAGGAAATTCTTGAAAACTCAAGAGAAAATATAGCAAAAAACCTTGGTGCTGCTAATGCTAATGAGATATACTTCACCTCAGGCGGCAGTGAATCTGACAACTGGGCATTAAAGGGCGTTTGCAGAGCCTTAAGGCAAAAGGCAAAAAACACATTATCACTTCTAAGTTTGAGCATCACGCTATTCTTCACACATGCCAGACTCTTGAAAAAGAGGGCTTTGAGGTAACTTACCTTGATGTGTACGAAAATGGTATTGTTCACCCCGAAGATGTAGAAAACGCTATCAGAGAAGATACAGCTATTGTATCTATTATGTATGCAAACAATGAAATCGGTACTATCCAGCCAATTACCGAAATCGGAGCAATTTGCAAAAAGCACAAAGTAATTTTCCATACCGACGCTGTTCAGGCTGCCGGCTATGTAAAAATAAATGTTCAGGAGCAGAATATTGATATGCTTTCAATGACTGCTCATAAATTACACGGACCTAAGGGCATCGGACTTCTCTATGTAAGAAGAGGTATCAGATTAGAGAATTTAATTGACGGCGGTGCTCAGGAAAGAAATAAAAGAGCCGGTACAGAAAATGTTGCGGGAGTAGTAGGTCTTGACGCAGCTCTTCAGGAAGCCGTTGACACAATGGACGAAAGAAGAGAGCATCTTGAAAAATTGCGTGACAGACTTATTGACGGACTCCTCAAAATTGAGCGTTCAAGAGTAAACGGCGACAGAGTTCACCGCTTACCCGGTAATGTAAATATGTGCTTTGAGGGCATTGAAGGCGAAAGCCTGCTCTTAAGACTTGATATGAACGGAATTTCGGCATCTTCGGGTTCAGCTTGTACTTCGGGCAGCCTTGACCCAAGCCATGTCCTTCTCGCTATCGGTCTTTCTCACGAAATCGCACACGGCAGTATGCGTCTTTCTTTCTCGGCAGAGCTTACAGACGAAGATGTTGACTATATGCTCGAGGTTATTCCGCAGGTTGTAACATACTTAAGAAATATGTCACCTCTCTGGGAAAAAATTAAAAAGCAAGAGGCTCAAGAAGCCCTTAATAAATAAACAGGAGGCTTAGTTATGGCTTATTCAGAAAAGGTAATGGACCACTTTGCCAACCCAAGAAATGTTGGTGAAATTCCTGATGCCGACGGCATCGGTGAAGTTGGTAACTCAAAATGTGGCGACATTATGAAAATGTATATCAAAGTTAAGGACAACACTATTGTAGATGTTAAGTTCAAAACTTTTGGTTGCGGTGCAGCTATTGCTACAAGCAGTATGGCAACAGAGCTTATCAAGGGTAAATCTATTGATGAGGCTTTAAAACTTACAAACAAGGCAGTTATGGAGGCTCTTGACGGACTTCCGCCTGTAAAGGTTCACTGTTCTGTACTTGCCGAGCAGGCTATCAAGGCTGCTCTTGCAGACTACTACAAAAGAAACGGTATCGACCCAACTCCTATCGTAGGTGAAATCGGCGACTGCGACGATTGTCATTGCCATTAATCAAAATTTTAGGACAGGCTTTGTGCCTGTCCTTTTTTGTTGTTTCTTTATCAAAAGTTGAGATAAATTATAATTTAGCTGATTGCTTTATCAAGCAATTATAAAAGTTTGGTCGACCTTTTCAAAGGTCGTGGGTGTGGGCAAAGCCCACAAAATACTTTCCGTTTATGCAGCCCGACTATAGCCAAACAACTCGCTGTTTGGCGGCTTTGAACACAACGGCGTTAGCCCTTAAATGCG
>ENA-OQCO01000225-OQCO01000225.1-human-gut-metagenome-genome-assembly--contig:-NODE-225-length-33493-cov-6.591261_pt1 | contig 33493 bp, 30 predicted proteins | sample MGYA00242500_ERZ504582 | MGnify/ENA primary metagenome ERZ504582 (study PRJEB26092, sample SAMD00036346) | human gut metagenome | host: Homo sapiens | study: EMG produced TPA metagenomics assembly of... | reverse complement strand
AATATATATAATAAAAACTGAATACAGAAGATTGAAGGAAGTATACTATAAGAGGTATCAGAGGATTTCAATCAGCAAACAAGACGAAAAGTTTTGAAAGAACAAAGAGGTAAATTAAAATTGAATATTGAAGATTGTTAAGACGGTCATCATTTCAGGATTATGAAAAGTAATTGTTAAGAGAAGTGATGACCGTCTGACTGTTGTATAAAAAAAGTTTTTTACGATATACTCTCCATAGAAAGTGCGAAAGCATAAAAGGGAGAGCTTTTTTTATGTGGAATAATAAGAATAGTATAGAAGATATGATCATATTTGAGGATAAAGACATTCTGGTATGCCATAAAGCTGCGGGTATTGCAGTTCAAAATGCACGAATTGGAGCTGCAGATATGGAAAGTTCTTTAAAGAATTATCTGGCTTTAAAAAATACGGAAACAGTTCCTTATCTGGGAGTTGTGCACAGACTGGATCAACCGGTTGAAGGGGTTCTGGTATTTGCAAAGAATAAAAAAGCAGCAGCTGGTCTGACGAGGCAGATTACAACGGGAAATATTGTCAAAGAATATCTGGCAGTGACAGACAGGATGTCGGAGAAACACCAGGGACGACTGGAAGATTATCTGATAAAAAATGGAAGAACCAATACTTCTGAAGTAGTAACATCAAAGACGAGCGGAGCTAAAAAAGCAGTTTTAGATTATGAGGTTATACATCAAATTTCAGATGAGAGGACAGAGAGCGGAAAAAGAATCCTTATAAAAATTCATTTGGAAACCGGTCGTCATCATCAGATACGTGTACAGATGGCGCATGCAGGAATGCCGCTTCTTGGTGACCGTAAATATAATCCAGGAGAGATATCTCAATTACCACTTGGATTGTGTTCCTGTCATCTGATATTTCGTCATCCGATTACCGGAAAGAAGATGGAGTTTCAGGTAACTCCGAATGGAGAAAGTTTTGCAGGTTTCCCAAATCCGTGATTTTAAAACTGGTAAAATTGCCGTATTTTCCTCTAAAAGATGAAAAAACTATGAAATCTATAGACGCAAAAAAGAAAATGTGTATAATGTAGAAAGATAACGGTAACAGAGCGCATTTGTATAAAAATATATTCAGAAAAGAGGAAAATACGATGAAAAAAGCAGCTGTTGTGGTGCTTCTTCTTGCAGGTGTGGCTGCAGTGGCAGGAGAAGCCGGTATAATGGATGGCTTTGGTAATTTTGTTGCGGATGTGCAGGCAGAAGATGAACTGCCGGATAACGAGAAAGCTCAAAATGAATCAGAAGAAGTAACAGGTGAGGAAGAGGACAGTGCATCCAAGATAGATACTTCCATCACAATTGGGACAGGGAGCAGGATTGCTGTTGTAAGCAAGGCTACAGATGGAGAATACTGGAAACTTGTTCACCGGGGCATGGAAGATGCTGTGAAGGATATCAATACAGCATATGATTTTTCTTCCGATGATGCAGTCACTATGACATTTGAAGGACCTTCCGATGAACAGGATGTAGAAACACAGATCAATACGCTTGATGCGGTAATTGCGGAGAATCCAACGGTTCTTTGTATGTCTGCAAGTGACATTGAATCCTGTCAGGCACAGCTTGAAGCAGCAAGTGAAAACGGAATTCCGGTCGTAGTATTCGATTCTAATGTTAATGAAGATGAACTTGTGGCAGCATTTCGCGGAACCGATAATACATATGTAGGAAAGCTTGCCGCAGAAAAACTGGCAGACGCTATTGGCGGGTCCGGTAAGATTGCAGTATTTTCTGCCCAGGAAAAGACAGAAAGTTCCCAGAAACGAGTGGAGGGATTCAAAGAAACCCTTATGGAGTATCCGGATATTACGATCGTAAGTGAATTGTATACAGATAAAGTAGATGATATGGAAACTGCAATGGCAGATGTACTTAACAGATATCCGGATCTGAGCGGAGTGTTCTGCACAAACGAAGATGTTTCAGATCTGTATCTTGGTCTTGATAAGGGAGAGAAGGCTCCGGTTATGGTTGGAGTTGATGCGACGACTGTTCAGCAGAAAGCGATTGCAGATGGACAGGAACTTGGAACAGTATCACAGGATCCATATGCTATAGGATATCAGACGATCATTGCAGCTGCTCAGGCAATGTCTACGGATGAAGAACAGGCATCTGCTGTAGAAAAAAATATTCTTCTTGAGCCGGAATGGATTGATGCAGCCAATATAGATGATCCACAGAACAGTAATTATCTTTATGGAAAATAATGTAAATATTCACAGGTAAAAATACAATATACTGTGACAATCATAAATAAATATAGTGTCAGTGCGGAAATATAAGGACAGTTCATTATGAGCTGTCCTTATATTATGCTGAAATAAAAAGAAACTAATGATATAGTGAGAAAAAGGAAACAAAAAATAACATTTTGAGAAGTGTGTGTATAGGCGCCAAGACTATATTTATCAGGCCGGGAGCAATTTTGTGACTATTTCACAATTGAAATGTAAACGTTTTCTCGTATGATAAATATATAGAATTCTTCCGGGGGAATTTTAGACATGGAAAATATAGACATTAAATTTATCGCGCAAAAAAGCGGCTGTTCGATTGCTACGGTTTCCCGTGTGATCAATCGTTCCAAACCAGTCAGCGAAGAGTTACAGAAAAGAGTAATAGATACAATCAGAAAGTACAATTATAATCCAAGCATTTACGCACAGAATCTGGCGGGGAAAAAGTCAAACCTGCTTGGTTTTATAATGACGAACTACATCAATCAGTATCAGCTTCTGCTGTTTCGGTATCTGAATGAGTTTGCATGTAAGATGGGCTACGGTTGTATTATCCGTTACTGTAATTCGGGATTTGAGGAAAAACTAGAGGTATTAAGAGAACTGGAAATCAGAGGAATCGAAGTCTGCTTTAGCCTTTTTCTGCTTTCGCGGGAAGAGGAAGCGTACATAAAAGAACATTTCAGAATTAAAGTCTGCCATATGCAGTCACCGGAAATGCACTTGAATATCATAGAAAAAAATGAAAGTTCTGTTTATGAGGCTGTGCGCTGTCTTGCTCAGCTTGGTCACAAAAGAATTGGAGGCATCTTTTGCATTGACGAAATAGATGACAGTTTCCTTATGGCAAGGAAAAGCGGCTTTTTAAAAGCTGTAAGTCAGATGAGACTCGATCAAGATGAAACTCTGATCGGACAGCTTCATGGAGAATGCGAAAAAGACAGTGTGATTTCTGTGATAGAAAAGATATTTGTACCTCAAAAGCTGCCAACGGCATTATTTTGTTATAGCGATGAAGTTGCGATTGAGGTAATGTCCTGGATCATGAAGCATGGTTACAGAATTCCAGAGGATGTATCAGTGATTTCGTTTGACGGTATTCCGTTTGCGGAACGCATAACGCCGTCTCTGTCTACAATTCGACAGCCGGTAGAATATCAGGCAAAATCTATTATAAATGGCATGTTATATCTACAGGATGGAATCGAAAGACCATGTGATGAAAAGGAAAATGAATATCTGCTGCAGATTCGGGACAGTGTGGGGATTCCTGGTCATTAAAAAATTGGAGGAAAAATATGAAAGCGAAAAAATTAATTGCCGCTGCCATTGCAGCATCAATGTCACTGCTGGCGCTTACAGGATGCGGAGCAGGCGGAAATGATAACAGTTCTGGAGGAGATACAGCAAAAGAAGAAAAAGGATCTGTATATTTCCTGAATTTTAAATCTGAACTTTCTTCTGAATGGGAAGAAGTAGCGGGAACCTTTACAAAAGAAACCGGAATTGATATGAAAGTAGTTACAGCGGGAAGCGGAACGTATGAACAGACATTAAAATCTGAGCTTTCCAAAAAAGAAATGCCGACACTTTTTAACGTTAACGGCCCGATTGGATATCAGACATGGAAAGGCTATTGTGCGGATCTGAAAGATTCCAAGATTTATGAATGGCTTACTGACAAAGATATGGCGATTACTGATGGTGATGGTGTGTATGCCATTCCGTATGCAGTAGAAGGATATGGGATTATCTATAATGATGCTATTATGAAGAAATATTTTGCACTTTCAGATAAAGCAGTTGATATTTCAGATACAAAAGAAATCAAAAATTTTGACACACTTAAAACAGTTGTGGAAGATATGACAAAGCATAAAGACGATCTTGGAATTCAGGGAGTTTTCGGTTCGACTTCATTTGCTCCTGGAGAAGACTGGCGTTGGCAGACTCATCTTATGAATATCCCGGTTTACTATGAATACAAGGCTGACGACGTGGATAATCTGGATGAGATCAAATTCTCATACAATGAAAACTTTAAAAACATTTTTGACCTTTATCTGAATAACTCATGTACAGAACCGTCTATGGTTGGATCCAAAAACGTTGAGGAATCCATGGCAGAATTTGCAATGGGTAATGTAGCTATGATCCAGAACGGAAACTGGGGCTGGGCAATGATCTATGACCTGGACGGAAACGTAGTAAAAGAGGAAGATATTAAGTTCCTTCCAATCTATACAGGAGTAGAAGGAGAAGAAAAACAGGGTCTTTGCGTTGGAACAGAAAACTATATCTGTATAAACAGTAAGGTTTCTGAAGCTGACCAGAAAGCATCTGAAGAGTTCCTTGAATGGCTGTTCAACAGTGATAGTGGAAAATCCTACTGTAATGGAATTCTTGGAATGATTCCTCCATTCTCTACATTTAATGAGGAGGAAAGACCGGATAACCCGCTTGTACAGGATATGCTGAGTTATATGAATGATGATTCTTTATATTCTATCACCTGGGACTTCACAACATTCCCGAGCCAGGAATTTAAAAACCAGCTTGGAAGTTATCTCCTTGAGTATGCACAGGGAAATATGGAATGGGATGAAGTGGTTCAAAAGACGACTGACTGTTGGGCATCAGAGAAAGCCCTGCTTGCACAGTAAAGGAATTTATGGGGCAGAGACAGAGATGTTTCTGCCCTGTGTACTAAAAGGGAGGCTTTATAGAAGATGGAAAAAGCTTTTAAAAAGAGATTTGCGATATTAGTGCTGCCAACGCTGATTGCATTTATAGTTGCATTTATTATTCCATTTATACTGGGAATTTATCTTTCATTCACTAAATTTACAACAGTTACAGATGCCCAGTGGATTGGTCTGAGCAATTATATTGTGGCATTCCAGGATAAAGATTTCCTGGCATCTCTCTGGTTTACTGTTAAATTTGTACTTGTTAATCTTGTGACCATTAACTTAATTGCCTTTATGCTGGCATATGTGTTGTCCAGAAAACTCCGTGGAACAAATATTTTCAGAACAGTCATATTTATGCCGAACCTTCTGGGAGGAATTGTTCTTGGTTATATCTGGCAGCTGATTATTAATGGTGTTCTTTCCTTTTTCAAAACAACGCTTACTGCGAAGGCATCATATGGATTCTGGGGAATGGTGATTGCTATGAACTGGCAGATGATCGGATACATGATGGTCATTTACATTGCAGCTATTCAGAATATTTCAGAAGATGTAAAAGAAGCAGCTCTTATTGATGGAGTAACCAAGGGACAGATGGTTACAAAAATCATTTTACCTCTGATTATGCCTGCAATTACAATCTGTCTGTTTATGACAACGACAAATGCATTTAAAATGTTTGACTTAAACCTTGCTCTGACAGCGGGACTTCCGGGAAAATCGACCTCTCTGGTTGCACTGGATATCTATAATTCATTCTACAACAGAATGGGTTATGAGGGAGTAGGACAGGCAAAAGCAGTGATGTTCTTACTGATCGTAGCTGCAATCTCAGTGACGCAGCTTATTATTACACGGCGTAAGGAGGTTGAAAACTGATGAAAAAGAAGAAAAGCGAAATAATACTGATCTTAGTTCTCACAGTAATCTCGGCTTTATTTATCGCTCCGATTGTTATTGTGTTCATGAATTCATTTAAAAGCAAACTGTTTATTAACAGTACGCCGTTTGCATTCCCTAATGCCGATTCCTTTGTGGGGCTGGCAAACTATGGAGAAGGAATGATCAAGACTGGATTTTTACAGGCATTTCTGGTTACTTTATTTATAACTGTAGCCTCTGTGATTCTTATTGTGCTGCTTACTTCGATGACAGCATGGTATCTGGTGCGTGTAAAAAGCAAGTTTACAAAAGTACTGTATTATCTGTTTGCTTTTGCCATGATCGTACCGTTCCAGATGGTAATGTTTACTCTTGTTAAAGTATCAAACATGTTTAATCTGGACAACCTGATCGGTATCGTATTTATCTATGTAGGATTTGGTGCTGGCTTGTCTGTATTTATGTTTACCGGTTTTATTAAATCAATTCCGATTTCTCTGGAAGAGGCAGCGATGATCGATGGATGTTCCATTATGAAAATCTATTTTAAGGTTGTGCTTCCTGTGATACGTCCAATCATTATGACAGTTGCAATTCTGAATACCATGTGGATCTGGAACGACTATCTGCTTCCATATCTTGTAATTGGTTCTGAAAATAAAACAATTTCTGTGGCAATTCAATATCTCAGAGGTGGATATGGATCAATTGACCTGGGACTTATGATGGCCATGCTGGTATTGGCAATCATACCAATTGTAATCTTCTATATGATCTGCCAGAAATGGATCATACAGGGAGTAATTGCCGGAGCAGTAAAAGGATAAGGAGATTAGCATGAAAAAAGTATTATACGAAGAATTACTTCCGGAAGAATGCGTACAGAGAATACAGGAGATGCCGGTTGCTTATCTTCCGCTTGGTACATTGGAATGGCATGGTCCACATATGCCTCTTGGAGCTGACGGAATACAGTCCAAAGAACTGTTTGTCCGGGTAGCGGAAAAAGTTGGCGGCGTGGTACTTCCGATGTTGTTTATGGGACCTGATCGTGTATTTAATGACCAGGGAAAATCATTTTATGGAATGGACATTAATACGGAAGGTGCATTGAATGCCTATTGTGTCCAGCAGCTGAAAGGCAGTGCCTACTGGATGGAAAAAGAACTGTTTCAGGACAATCTGCGCAGTGTTTTTGCTCAGCTTTCCAGGGCGGGAGTCCGTATTGTTGTCGGACATGGACATGGACCGTCAACAAATGCATTTCAGGAACTAAAGAAAGAGGCAGAAGAAAAATATGGTTTATGCATTTTGACAGCATGGACATTAGCAGAAGATGAGAGACTGAAATATCAGAATGATCATGCCGGAGCGAATGAGACCTCTATTGTAATGGCTGTGCGTCCGGAACTGGTCGATTTTGGACAGATAAAAGAAGATGAGAGTAATCTTATTGGAATTGCAGGCCGTCATCCGGTCAGAGAATCATCTGAAGCGTACGGGAATGAGATTCTGGAGTATACAATGGAAACATTAATTTCGGGTATTGAAAAAGAGTACCAAATAATAAAAAAAAGATAGATATGAATGGTATAACACAAGGACAGTTCACATTGAACTGTCCTTGTGCTATAATAAACAAGTTCATTAAAATAAAGGAGGATAATTTTTTGAAGGAAAGAGAAACATTTGGATCAAGACTTGGCTTTATTCTGGTTTCAGCCGGATGCGCGGTAGGTCTTGGAAATGTATGGAAATTTCCGTATATGACAGGTAAGTATGGCGGTGCTGCATTTATCCTGATTTATCTTGCTTTTCTTGTACTGTTGGGTCTGCCGATCCTTGTGAGTGAATTTGCAGTAGGCCGCGGCAGCAGACTGAGTACAGCGAGAGCATTTCATAAACTGGAGCCGGAAGGAACTAATTTCCATAAATACAGCTATATGGGAATGATCGGCAATTATATGCTGATGATGTTCTATACAATGGTTGCAGGCTGGATGATGTATTACTGTTATGTGATGGCTGCCGGAAAATTAAGTGGTGCGACTTCGGAAGAAGTTGAAGGTTTTTTCTCAAATCTGATGACTTCCACAGGAACAATGACCGGCTGGATGATTGCAGCAGTTCTGCTTGCTTTCGGAGTATGTTCTCTGGGGCTTAAGAACGGAATTGAGCGTATCACAAAGGTTATGATGATCTGTCTTTTGCTGCTTATTGTAGTACTTGCAGTTCATTCTGTGACGCTGGACGGCGCAATGGAAGGTGTTAAGTTCTATCTGGTACCTAATATTGATAATATCCGTGAAGCAGGTCTTGGAAATGTGATTTTTGCGGCATTGTCACAGGCATTCTTTACTTTGAGTATCGGTATCGGGGCAATGGAAATCTTTGGAAGCTATATGAGTAAAGAACATACACTTGCCGGAGAGAGTATCAATATTCTTATCCTGGATACCTTTGTTGCGCTGATGGCAGGGCTTATCATTATTCCTGCATGTTTTGCATTTAATGTAGAGCCGGGTGCTGGTCCGGGGCTGGTGTTTATTACTCTGCCAAACGTATTCAACCAGATGGCAGGTGGAAGACTCTGGGGAGCTCTGTTTTTCCTGTTTATGTCCTTTGCGGCACTGTCTACGGTTATTGCAGTATTTGAGAACATTCTGTCCTTCGCAATGGATCTGTGGGGCTGGAAACGTAATAAAGCAGTTTTATTTAATATCGTTCTGCTCATTATTCTTTCCATGCCGGCAATTCTTGGCTTCGGACCATGGTCCGGAATTCAGATCCTCGGTGAAGGAACAAATATCATGGATCTGGAAGATTTTATTATTTCAAATAACATCCTGCCACTTGGTTCAGTAATCTTTGTAATCTTCTGTGCATCTAAGAATGGGTGGGGATGGGACAACTTCATTAAGGAAGCCAATACTGGAAAAGGAATAAAATTCCCGACATGTATCAGAAATTACATGTTGTGGGTAATTCCGGTCGTTGTAGCGATTATTTATCTGAAAGGTTATTATGATATGTTCCAGCCGAAAGGAAATACTTATCTGATTCCATGGATGATCGTGGGCATCGCAATGCTGATATTGGTAGGATGGATCGTATTCGGACATAGTAAGAAAAACAAGAAGTAAGAAATAAGAGGGGGCATAAATTATGATAGCAGAAAAAATGAAACCTTTTGTACAGAACAATTCAGCAATTCGTATGATGTTCGAAGAAGGAAATCGTCTCCGGGCAAAGTATGGTGCAGACAAAGTCTATGACTTCAGCCTTGGTAACCCAAGTGTTCCAGCACCGGATTGCGTACGCGAGGCAATCATAGATCTTGTAAACAACGAAGAACCGACTGTTCTCCACGGATATATGAGCAACGCAGGCTTTGAGGATGTCAGAGAAACGATCGCGCAGTCTCTGAACCGCCGTTTCGGGACAGCTTTTTCTGCACATAATCTGATCATGACAGTTGGTGCTGCCAGCGGTCTGAATGTCATCCTCAAGACGATACTGAATCCGGGCGAGGAAGTGATCGTTTTTGCACCGTACTTTCTGGAATACGGTGCATATGTACGTAACTATGACGGTAAGCTTGTGGAAATCTCTCCTAATACAGAGACTTTCCAGCCAAATCTGAAAGAACTGGAAGAGAAGATTACAGCCAATACCCGTGCAGTGATCGTAAATACGCCACATAACCCGACCGGTGTTGTTTATTCTGAGGAGACGATCAAAGAACTTGCTGCGATCCTCGAGAAAAAACAGCAGGAGTTTGGTTCTGTGATCTATCTGATTTCGGATGAACCGTACAGAGAACTGGCTTATGATGGCGTAGAAGTTCCATATCTGACGAAATATTATAAGAATACGGTTGTAGGATATTCCTACAGCAAATCTCTGTCTTTGCCGGGAGAGCGTATTGGATATCTGGTCATCCCGGATGAACTGGAAGACAGCGCAACAGTCATCACAGCAGCAGCAATTGCAAACCGTGTACTTGGAAGTGTTAATGCACCATCCCTTATGCAGAAAGTCATCCAGAAATGCGTAGATGCAGAAGTGGATGTGGCTGCTTATGACAGAAACCGTCTGGCACTTTACAATGGCCTTAAAGAATGTGGATTTGAATGTATCAAACCACAGGGCGCATTTTATCTGTTTGTGAAATCTCCGGTTGCAGATGAGAAGCAGTTCTGCGAGTCCGGTAAGAAATACAATATCCTGATGGTTCCGGGAAGCTCCTTTGCCTGCCCTGGATATGTAAGACTGGCATATTGTGTATCTTACGAGACGATTCAGAATTCTCTGCCTGAATTTGAGAAGCTGGCAGCAGAGTATGGGCTGTAGGAAGCCGGAATGTACAGTACACGAATTTGTAAAATGTATAATAGAAATTTATAAGAGTAAAAACAGATAAAAAAGACGCAGGAGCTGACTTTTTTTGGTCATGCCCCTGCGTCTTTTGCAGTGCATATTGAGGAAGCACCGGTGGTGCGCTGGTCAGATCTTGTCAATTTTTTTACGGATATCCAGCATTTTCTGATCGAGCTGTGTGATCACAGAAGCACACTGCTGTAATTCTTCATTGATCACTGCTGCCTGCTTTTGTCCGCGTTTGTAACGCAATTGATGGTCGAGGTTGGCCCAGTAATCCATGGCAGCAGTTCGAAGCTGCAATTCTAGTTTGATCCACTGGTTTTCTTTCTGGAATGGAATTGCAATTTCCAGAATCAGATGAAGGCTTTGATAGCCGGATTTCTTTGGCTGCTGTACATAATCTTTGATTTTCAGGATATGGATATCCTGTTGTTTTTCGATCAGGTCAGCTACTTTGTAAATATCATCTACATAAGCACATACAGCACGAACGCCGATCAGGTCATTGATCTTTTCCAGTGCCAGATCAAAATTCAGGTCCAGTCCTTTTTTCTGCATTTTTTTGCAGACACTGTCATAGCTTTTGAGTCTCCAGGTTTTCATCTGAATAAAATTCCGTTTATATTTCATCAGCAGAAATGTGTTGATGATGTCGAGTTTGGTCATCATAAGATTGATGGCACATTGTCCTTTAATGCTAAATTCACTGTCGGTCAGCATGCTCTTAAGAAGTTCTTTCTTTTTCAATTTCTGTCTTTCTTCCTCTAATTGTATCAGTGTAAATGTTTCTGTTGCCCGTAATGCATTTCCCGTTCCCATTAGAATACTCCTCCAGTAATAAATCTGTACGTGATTTGCGTTAAATCAAAGTTAAACAGTCGCGTTGCCAGCGTTAGCTGGAATGCAACCCGTGTGCGGGAATCTTGATTTGGATTTCTGTTTCCCATCATTTAATCTATGAAAAGGGGTGGAGAAATATGACAGGAAAAAATAGAAAATTTTGTTATGAAAATCACAATCTTATGAGTATGAAATCGAGGAAACAGACTTTGAAAACAGGTGTATATCAAATTTTTTGCCTGGGAATTAAGAGGAATGATGAAAATACGGATTGTATAAAATGCTGATTAATGGCGAAAATGTAAGAAATAATTTGTTTGAAATTTTAACAAAATACAGATTGACAAATGATTAACGAATCCGTATAATAAGCGCATATCAATCATTGATAAATAATTAACGTTAATAAATTGACGGAATTGTTTATCGGACTAAAGAATAAGGCTCATATCATAACAGAAAAACAGGAGGATTCACAAATGGCAAAGAAAGAAACCCACATCCCGGCAATCATTGATACTCCGGAAGCACTGGAAGCAAAGATCGCTGCGATGAAAGAAGCACAGAAACTTTTCGCCACTTATACACAGGAGCAGGTAGATAAAATCTTCAAAGCTGCTGCAACTGCAGCTGATAAAGCACGTATTCCGCTTGCAAAAGCTGCTGTTGAAGAAACTGGAATGGGTATCGTTGAAGATAAGGTCATCAAAAATCATTATGCAGCAGAATATATCTACAATGCGTATAAAAACACCAAAACCTGTGGTGTTCTTGAAGAAGATCCGGTTTATGGAATCAAGAAGATTGCGGAGCCGATCGGTCTGATCGCGGCAGTTATTCCAACTACAAACCCGACTTCCACAGCAATCTTTAAAACGCTGATCGCGTTAAAAACCAGAAATGCGATCATCATCAGCCCACATCCTCGTGCAAAAGGAAGTACGATTGAAGCTGCAAGAGTTGTTCTGGAAGCTGCCGTAAAAGCAGGTGCTCCGGAAGGCATCATCGGATGGATCGATGTACCGAGCCTTGAACTTACAAATCTTGTAATGAAAGAAGCTGACATCATTCTTGCAACAGGTGGTCCTGGAATGGTTAAAGCGGCATATTCTTCCGGAAAACCGGCACTTGGAGTTGGCGCCGGAAACACACCGGTTATCATTGATGACACTGCAGATGTTCGTCTGGCAGTAAACTCTATCATTCACTCCAAAACATTTGATAATGGTATGATCTGTGCATCCGAACAGTCCGTAACAGTTCTCGAAGGTGTATATAAAGCAGTTAAAGAAGAATTTCAGTACAGAGGATGCTACTTCCTGAAGAAAGATGAGATTGAAAAAGTAAGAAAAACAATCCTGATCAATGGTGCACTGAATGCCAAGATCGTTGGACAGAAAGCTGCTACGATTGCAGAGATGGCAGGCGTTACAGTTCCGGCAGAAACCAAGATCCTGATCGGTGAAGTAGAATCTGTAGATATCAGTGAAGAGTTTGCACACGAGAAACTTTCTCCGGTACTTGCCATGTACAAGGCAAAAACATTCGACGAAGCGATCGCAAAAGCAGAACAGCTTGTAGCTGACGGTGGATATGGACATACCTCTTCTCTGTATATCAATGTGAATGAGAAAGAAAAAATGGCAAAACATGCAGCAGCAATGAAGACCTGCCGAATTCTGATCAATACTCCATCTTCTCAGGGTGGTATCGGAGATCTTTACAACTTCAAACTCGTACCATCTCTGACACTTGGCTGTGGTTCCTGGGGTGGAAACTCTGTATCTGAAAACGTTGGTGTGAAACATCTGATCAATATCAAGACTGTTGCTGAGAGGAGAGAGAACATGCTCTGGATGAGAACCCCGGAAAAAGTTTACTTCAAAAAAGGCTGCCTGCCGGTTGCTCTGGATGAGCTGAAAAATGTGATGGGCAAGAAACGCTGCTTCATCGTAACAGACTCCTTCCTGTACAAGAATGGATATACAAAGAAAATTGAAGATAAACTGGATGAGATGGGAATTGTTCATACATGCTTCTCTGATGTAGAACCTGATCCGTCTCTGGCTTCTGCAAAAGCAGGTGCAGCAGCAATGCGCGCATTTGAACCAGACTGCATCATCGCAATGGGCGGTGGATCTGCAATGGATGCCGGTAAGATCATGTGGGTTCTTTATGAAAATCCGGATGCAGACTTCGATGACATGGCAATGGATTTCATGGATATCCGTAAGAGAATCTATACATTCCCGAAAATGGGTAAAAAAGCTTACTTTATCGCTGTACCTACATCTTCCGGTACAGGATCTGAGGTAACACCGTTTGCCATCATTACAGACAAAGAAACAGGAATTAAATGGCCACTGGCTGACTATGAACTGATGCCGGATATGGCAATCGTGGATACCGACAACATGATGAGTGCACCAAAAGGACTGACAAGTGCTTCTGGTATCGATGTTATGACACATGCGATCGAAGCATATGTTTCTATGATGGCTTCTGACTACACAGATGGACTTGCTCTCCGTGCGATCAAACTTGTATTTGATTATCTGCCAAGAGCATACAGAGATGGAAATGATGTAGAAGCAAGAGATCATATGGCAAATGCATCCTGCATGGCCGGTATGGCATTTGCAAATGCATTCCTTGGAGTAAACCACTCCCTGGCTCACAAACTGGGTGCTTTCCATCACATCCCGCACGGTATCGCAAATGCTCTGGTTCTGACAGATGTTATGCGTTATAATGCTGATGAAGTTCCGACCAAGATGGGTACTTTCCCGCAGTATCAGTATCCAAAGACACTGGCACGTTATGCAGAGATCGGACGTTTTGTAGGACTGACAGGAAAAGATGACAAAGAAGTATTTGAGAAACTTCTGGATAAACTGGAAGAACTCAAGAAGATTATTGAGATCAAACCTACGATCAAAGATTATGGTGTAGATGAGAAATACTTCCTTGAGACTCTGGATGAGATGAGTGAACAGGCATTTAATGACCAGTGTACCGGTGCAAACCCGAGATATCCACTTATTGCAGAACTGAAAGAAATCTACCTGAAAGCATACTATGGTAAATAATAAATTTTAGATTGGTGTGTTTTCTTCCATAAAAATATTATAAGCAGTGATTGCCCCGGAATTACAGGAATGTAATACCGGGGCAATTGCTTTATTGGTCATACTATTGTAAGAGAAATTTAGATAAAATTCAGAATCTGTGTATTGCAAGCCGGGGGATATGGATGTTACAATAAGCACTAATGACAATGTTAACATAAACAGAGAGCTTATATAGGAGATATATAAGGAAAAGAAGCTGATGCTTCAGGGGGCATGATTATTGAAACAAAATGAAAACACAAAATATGTAAAACTTGGTATTACAGGAGCGGCAGTTCTGGCATTTGGATTTGCCATCATGTATATTCTGAATCAGAGCAAGAATATTGCAGCAGGTATTCAGTTGGTATTTAATATTCTGAAACCTTTCCTGTATGGTGCGTTGATTGCCTATCTGCTGGCACCGATCTGTAACCGGATGGATGAGCGTTTCCTGAAATGGTTTCCCAAGGCAACAGAAAAGCAGAAGAAAGGTTTGAAATTTCTATCTATTGCAATTGCAGTTATTTGTGCAGTCACGATTGTAGTTCTGCTGATTCTGCTGATTCTTCCGCAGGTATGGGACAGCACAGTGAAGATCATTAAGATACTTCCGGCCAGACTTGCCTATTGTAACCGCATGATTGATCAGCTGCTCAAGGATCAGCCGGAATTACAGACATATTTTAATCATTTTTCATCACAGGTGGAGAATGGTCTGAATGATGTTCTGAAAGCAAATTCCAGTATGATGACAACGATTCAGGGAATTGTCAATAATATTACAGTACAGTTGATCGAGGTTTTAAGCGTATTCAAAAATATGTTTCTTGGATTTTTGATCGCAGTATATCTTCTTGCAAGCCGTAAACTGTTTGGAGCACAGGCAAAGCTTCTTCTGTATGGTATCTTTCCGAATAAATGGGCGAAGATCATTGAAGAAGAAGTTCATTATACAGACAAAATGTTTAACGGTTTCTTTGTTGGTAAGATCATCGATTCTGCAATTATCGGTCTGATCTGCTTTGCGGGAACCACTTTATTGGGATTCGAATCCGCTGCATTTATCAGTGTTGTGATTGGTGTGACGAATATCATTCCGTTTTTCGGACCATTTATCGGAGCGATTCCATGTGCATTATTACTGCTTCTGGGAAGTAATCCGTGGGATGCTTTATACTTCCTGATCTTTATCGTGATACTTCAGCAGGTGGACGGAAATATCATCGGACCGAAGATCCTTGGTAATACAACCGGAGTTTCCAGTTTCTGGGTATTATTTTCCATTCTGTTATTTGGAGGTCTGTGGGGACTGGTTGGTATGGTGATCGCAGTACCATTGTTTGGGGTTATCTATGATATTATCCGTAAACTGACAGCAAGAGGACTGAAAAGAAACCGACATGAAGAGATGATGCAGGAATATAATGAAAAATTTCATGAAGAGCCTGAAGAAACAGAGACAACTCAAAAGGATACGTTCAGCAAAAAAATTAATGCAAAAATCAATGAGTACATTGATAAGAATGTAAATAACAAATAGCATATTGAGTATAAAAGTAAGCCCCATGAGTTTTGACTCATGGGACTTATTTTGTGTAAAACACCTTAAGGTGTTTATATTAATGTTTTTATCACTGCTTACGAAATGCTGCACGTTTTCTTTCTCTAGGATCCAGAATTCTCTTACGGATACGAAGGCTTTCTGGTGTTACTTCCAGAAGTTCGTCCTGATCGATGAATTCGATTGCCTGCTCGAGGCTGAGAACTCTTGGCGGTGTCAGTTTCAGAGCTTCATCCGCGGAAGAAGAACGTGTATTGGTCAGATGTTTTGTCTTGCAGACATTCAGCTCGATGTCTTCGGCTTTACCATTCTGTCCGATGACCATACCACTGTATACTTTTTCGCCAGGACCAACGAAGAGTGTTCCACGATCCTGCGCTGAGAACAGACCATATGCAACTGCTTCACCAGATTCAAAGGCAATCAGGGATCCCTGTTTACGATACTGGAAATCTCCTTTATATGGTGCATATCCGTCGAAAGTAGTATTCAGGATACCGGTACCCTTGGTGGAAGTCAGAAATTCACCACGGAATCCGATCAGTCCACGGGATGGAATGTGGAATTCCAGACGAACAGATCCGTCACTTGCTGTGCTCATTCCCTGAAGTTCACCTTTACGCTCGCTCAATTTCTGGATAACAGTACCGGAGAATTCTTCCGGAACATCTACATAAGCGATTTCCATTGGCTCAAGTTTCTTACCACGTTCGTCCGTGTGATACAGAACTTCCGGTTTACTTACTGCGAATTCATAACCTTCACGGCGCATGTTCTCAATCAGTACAGACAGATGAAGTTCACCACGTCCGGAAACTTTGAAACACTCTGTAGAGTCAGTATCTTCTACACGAAGGCTGACATCGGTGTTCAGCTCACGGTACAGACGGTCACGAAGATGACGGGAAGTGATGTATTTACCTTCCTGTCCGGCGAGCGGGCTGTCATTTACCATGAAGTTCATGGAAAGAGTTGGCTCGGAAATCTTCTGGAAAGGAATTGCTTCCGGGTTGTCACCGCCGCAGAGGGTATCACCGATATGGATATCTTCGATACCGGAGATTGCTACGATAGATCCGATAGATGCTTCTTTTACTTCGACCTTGTTAAGACCATCAAACTCATAAAGCTTGCTGATCTTAACTTTTTTACGTTTGTCAAGGTCGTGGTGGTTCAGAAGTGTCAGCTCCTGGTTTACTGCAATTTTTCCATTTTCAACTTTGCCGACACCGATACGTCCAACATATTCGTTGTAATCGATGGTACTGATCAGTACCTGTGTGTCTGCGTCCGGATCACCTTCCGGTGCCGGGATATATTTCAGGATGGTTTCAAACAGCGGAGCCATGTTTTCCGGTGTGTCTGCAAGGTCAAGAACCGCATGTCCTGCTTTTGCGGATGCATACAGGAACGGGCAGTCAAGCTGCTCATCGGATGCTTCAAGGTCCATGAGAAGTTCCAGAACTTCATCAATAACTTCTTCCGGACGGGCTTCCGGACGGTCGATCTTGTTGATGCAGACGATGACATGAAGGTCCAGCTCCAGAGCTTTACGGAGAACGAATTTAGTCTGTGGCATAGCACCTTCAAAGGCATCTACCAGAAGAATAACGCCGTCTACCATCTTAAGAACACGTTCTACTTCACCACCGAAGTCTGCATGGCCAGGGGTATCAATGATATTGATCTTTACTCCCTTGTAATGTACAGCAGTGTTTTTGGATAAAATAGTAATTCCACGCTCACGTTCAATGTCGTTGGAGTCCATGACACGTTCCTGAACTTCCTGGTTTTCACGGAATACACCGCTTTGTTTAAGGAGCTGATCCACCAGGGTAGTTTTGCCGTGATCGACATGGGCGATGATGGCAACGTTACGTACGTCTTCGCGTTTTGTCTTCATAAAAATCGAAATCCTTTCTTTTTTCTTCTATATAAATGTGTAAAAACTTTTTTTCGTGATACGATATTCCAGTTTACCACATTTTTCGCAGATTACAAGGAGTTACAGAAATTTTTTTAATTTTTTGGTTCTAAATCTTCAGGGGTATTCATAGCTTAGTATAGACAAAATACCCAAAGAGGAAGGAGAACAACATTATGGCAGACAAAATCATTGAAAACAATCAGGTATCGATCATGGGGAAAATTGATACAGGCTTCACATTCAGTCATCAGGTATTTGGTGAAGGCTTTTATACCATGGAGCTTCTTGTGCGCAGGCTGAGTGATTCTGAGGACAGGATTCCGGTCATGGTTTCAGAAAGGCTTCTGGATATAACGCAGGATTATACGGGGCAGTATATTGAGATCCATGGACAATTCCGGTCTTATAACAGGCATGAAGAGAAACATAACCGTCTGGTTCTTTCTGTTTTTGCGAGGGAAGTAAATTTTGTTGAGGAGCAGGACGAATCACTTCCGGTCAATCAGATCTTCCTGGATGGATTTATCTGTAAGCCGCCGGTCTACCGAAAAACGCCGCTTGGCAGAGAAATTGCAGATATGCTTCTGGCAGTGAACCGTCCTTACAGTAAATCTGATTACATACCATGTATCTGCTGGGGCAGAAATGCCAGATATGCATCAGCGTTTACTGTTGGAGGTCATGTGCTTCTGTGGGGAAGAATTCAGAGCCGTGAATATATGAAGCGGATCGGTGAGAATCAGTCAGAGAGAAGAACAGCATATGAGGTGTCTGTAAGTAAGCTGGAATATATAGATTAGAAGGGGCAAAGTAGTTCGGTATTGCTTTTTTGGCGGAACTGCGGTAAGATAAGACCAATAATGCGATAAGCGAGTCTTAGATAACATTAAGAGGAAGTATTATGGAAAAAGAATTAACAGAGGTATACTGCGGAAACGGCAAAGGCAAGACTGCACTGGCTATCGGACAGAGTCTCCGTGTGGCTACCCAGGGCAAAAGCGTGATCGTGATCCAGTTTCTGAAAGGAAGAGACCAGCGTTCGCTGGATTTCCTGCAGGATGTGGACAACCTGGATTTTAAGATCTTTCGCTTCGAAAAGAGAGAATGCTGCTACGAAGACCTGACAGAAGAAGAAAAGGCAGAGGAGAAATCCAACATTCTGAACGGACTGAATTTTGCCCGTAAAGTTGTTGTTACTCAGGAATGCGATTTTTTGGTTCTTGATGAGATTCTTGGACTTCTTGACTGTGGTATCATAACAGTTGAGGGAATCGCAGATATACTGAAACACAAGGATGAATCTATGCATATTGTCATGACTGGATGGAATTTCCCGGAGGAATTAAGACCGTATGTAGATGTGATCACAACGCTGAACACCGAGGAAGTTCATCCATTGGATGCCAACGAATAATATAAATTACAGAAGAATAAAAGGAGGAGTTAAAATGGCAATTTTTAAAGGTGCGGGCGTCGCAATTGTTACCCCTATGTATGAAGATGGAAAGGTGAATTACGATAAACTGGAAGAACTGCTGGAATTCCAGATCGCCAACAGCACAGATGCCATTATTATCTGTGGAACAACCGGTGAGTCTTCTACAATGACACACGGAGAACATCTTAAAACAATTAAATTTGCAATTGATAAAGTAAATAAACGTGTACCGGTTATCGCAGGAACAGGTTCTAACTGTACAGAGACAGCAATCATGATGTCAAAGGAAGCTGCATCCTACGGAGCAGATGCATTACTGGTTGTAACTCCTTATTATAATAAAGCAACACAAAAGGGACTTATCGCTCACTATACTGCAATCGCAAATGCAGTTCCTGAGACTCCGATCATTATGTATAATGTACCGAGTCGTACAGGATGTAACATCCAGCCGGCAACCGTTGCCACACTGGTTAAAAATGTTAAGAACATCGTAGGCCTGAAAGCCGCAAGCGGAGATCTTTCTCAGATCGCAAAGACAGTATCTCTGGCAGGTGCTGATCTGGAACTGTATTCCGGAATGATGATCAGGTTCTGCCGATCCTTTCACTTGGCGGACTTGGCGTTATCTCTGTACTTTCTAATGTTGCACCGAAGGAAACACATGATATGGTCATGAAATTCATGGAAGGTGACACTGCAGGTGCTGCCAAGATTCAGATCGATGCGATTCCGCTGATCAATGCTCTGTTCTGTGAAGTCAATCCGATTCCGGTTAAGACAGCACTGAACCTGATGGGTATGAATGTAGGACCTCTTCGTATGCCTCTTTGTGAAATGGAAGAAAGCAATAAAGAAACCCTGAAGAAAGCACTGCAGGATTTCGGAATTAAGCTGGCATAAAACAGGCATAGGATACGGAGGAATACTATTATGGTAAAAATTATCATGCACGGATGCTGCGGACATATGGGACAGGTGATTTCTGATCTTGTTGCAAAAGATGCCAATGCAGAGATTGTAGCAGGAATTGATGTAACAGATAAAGGAAATACTACTTATCCGGTATTTACCAATATTAAAGAATGTCAGACAGAGGCAGATGTCCTGATCGATTTCTCTTCTGCAAAGGCAGCAGATGCATTACTGGATTACTGCACAGAGCGTAACCTTCCGGTTGTTCTCTGCACAACAGGTCTGTCTGAAGAACAGCTTGCAAAAGTTGAAGAGACAGCAAAAAAGATTCCGGTACTGAAATCTGCAAACATGTCACTTGGTATCAACACTCTGATGAAACTGATCCAGGAGCTGCAAAGGTTCTTGCAACAGCTGGATTTGATATGGAGATTGTAGAGAAACATCATCATCTGAAACTGGATGCTCCGAGTGGTACAGCGCTGGCACTTGCTGACAGCCTGAATGAAGCGATGGATAATCAGTATCATTATGTGTATGACAGAAGCCAGAAGCGTGAGATGCGTGATGAAAAAGAAATCGGTATTTCTGCAGTACGTGGCGGTACGATCGTTGGTGAGCATGAAGTGATCTTTGCCGGCGAAGACGAAGTGATTGAATTTAAGCATACCGCTTATTCAAAAGCCATCTTCGGTAAAGGTGCAATTGAAGCGGCTAAATTCCTGGCTGGTAAACCGGCCGGAAAATACGATATGGCTGATGTGATCGAAGGCTGATCGTAGTTTTGTATTAATATTGAAATTCTGGCAGGCATGTATCGAAAGATATGTGCCTGTTTTTTTACATTATTTTGCATAGGAATCTGCCAGATTGTACATATTATCATTACAAGTTTAAATCCATAGTAAAGGAGAAATTAGAATGAAAAAAATACGCACAATTCTGACAGGAATCCTCCTGATCCTGACGTTGAGCATCTTTACTGCCTGCGGAAATAACAATGCACCGGCAGATGAGGCAGGAACAGCTGCAGAAGAAAACACGACCGATACAGGGACGAATGAAAATGCAGATGCTGTGAATGATAAAAAAGACAATGAAAATACGGATAATTCAAATAATAAAGTAACGGACAACGAAGGTGTGGCAGACGATGCTGCAATCGATAACGGTGATACCATGTCCGAGGGAACAGACAATGATAATGTGCCCAATAATACAGAAGATGGAAGTGTGGCGCAGGATCTTGGTGATGGTGTCCGTGATATTGGCGATGGAGTTGGCAACGCAGTAGAAGATGTCGGTGATGCGGTCGGAGATGTCATTGATGGAGATGCCGAGACACGATAACGGTTACTGTTCACAGCAACCAATGATTTGATTTATTCGTTTAGCACAATAAAGTGCTTGCGTCAGATGAAAAATCATATTATCATAGCATCAGATAAACCTGATGATTTATAGTACAGGCTTCGGATTCAGGAAATCCGGGGCCTTTTTGAAAGGAAAATACAGATGAAATTTCGACCATGCATTGACATACATAATGGAAAAGTAAAACAGATCGTAGGCGGAAGCCTCAAAGATGCCGGAGATCAGGCAAGAGAGAATTTTGTGTCCGGTCAGGATGCAGCCTTTTATGCTGAGCTGTATAAAAATGCCGGATTAAAGGGCGGACATGTTATCCTTTTGAACGGAAAAGATTCAGAGTATTACGAGGCGACCAGAAATCAGGCACTTAAGGCACTGGCAGCTTATCCGGGAGGCTTACAGATCGGCGGTGGTGTCTGTCCGGATAATGCGGAAGATTATCTGAAAGCAGGGGCAAGTCATGTAATTGTTACTTCCTACGTCTTTAAAGACGGACAGCTTTCCTGGGAAAATCTAAAAAAAATAGAAGAAATTGCAGGAAAAGAGCATCTGTCCTGGACTTAAGCTGCCGTAAAAAAGACGATCAGTATTTTATTGTGACAGATCGTTGGCAGAAATTTACAAATGTACCGGTGACACTCAAAGTAATGGAAGAACTGGGAAATCATTGTGATGAATTCCTTGTGCATGCGGTAGATGTCGAGGGAAAGGCAAATGGAATTGAAACAGAACTGGCGGACCTGCTTTCTGACTATACACAGCGACCGGTGACTTATGCGGGAGGTGTCGGAAGCATGGAAGATCTGAAACTTCTGAAAAAGCATGGAAAAGATCGTTTGGATGTTACCGTTGGCAGCGCATTGGATCTTTTTGGAGGAACGATTCCGTTTGAAACACTGAAAAATCTGGATGATCTGCATATATGACAGGTGGAAATTCTTGACGAAAAAGTTTCCTGATTATATGATGTAGGCAGGAATATGGGTGGTGAGAACACCCACTAAATAAATGATCACAGGGAGGTATTTATCATGAGTGAAGTACTTGACAAAATCAAAAGCAGAAGAAGTATCCGTAAATACAGGAGTGATATGATTCCACAGGATAAGCTGGAGAAGATCATCGAAGCAGGAACTTATGCGGCAACAGGAATGGGAAAACAGTCTCCGATCATCATTGCTGTAACGAACAAAGAACTTCGTGATAAGCTTTCTGCAATGAATGCAAAGATTATGGGTGTTGAAAATATGGATCCATTTTATGGAGCACCGGTTGTTCTGATCGTGCTGGCTGATAAGAGCAGACCAACATGTGTCTATGACGGAAGTCTTGTTATGGGAAATCTGATGCTGGAAGCAGAAGAGCAGGGAATCGGAAGCTGCTGGATCCACAGAGCAAAAGAAGAATTTGAAAGTGAAGAAGGAAAAGAAATCCTGAAATCCCTTGGAATCGAAGGTGATTATGAAGGGATCGGACACTGCATTCTGGGTTATGCGGACGGTCCGGCACCGAAGGCTGCACCAAGAAAAGATTCCTATGTATATCATATAGATTAAACGTAGTAATAATATTGCTTAAATAATGGGTTGGTGGGAATTCCCACTGACCATTTTTTGTCCATTGAAAATAGAAAGTTTATCTGAATATAATGTAGAAAGATAAAAAAATATTGCCAGAGATGGAGGAAATACCAATGAACAAGATTAAACATGCAGCAGCTAAGAAGGTTTTCGCAGGAGTAATGGATTATGCTGTTGATCAGGTGAATAAGAATCCTGAGACAGCTTATGAGAAAATTATCGACACTGCTGAGAAGTATTTAAAAGATTTTGGAAAGGGTGTGAACTGGGATTATCTCAGGAAAGTTGCCTGTAATCCGGAATATACACTGAATCGTTATATAACTTCCATGGTACAGGAACTCCATCCTAATGTTCTGAAGACAACTCTGATGAATCTTGGATTTGAGGCTTTCTATAATGGAACAAAAACAATTCATGAGATGCGAGAAATACATAAATGTAATATCCCGTGGATCATTCTGATGGATCCTACCAGTGCATGTAACCTGCATTGTACAGGATGCTGGGCAGCAGAATACGGAAACAAGCTGAACCTGTCCTTTGACGATATGGATTCAATCGTTACACAGGGTAAAGAACTGGGAGTTTATTTCTATATGATGACAGGTGGAGAGCCGATGGTAAGAAAGAAAGACATCATCGAACTCTGCAGAAAACACAATGACTGTGTATTCTTTGCATATACAAATGGAACACTGGTTGATGAAGCACTCTGCAAACAGATGCAGGAAGTTGGAAACCTGTTTCTTGCCTTAAGCGTTGAGGGTGAGCCGGATGTTAACGATATGCGTCGTGGAGAAGGTGTGTACAATAAGGTTATGCATGCCATGGATCTGCTGAAAGAGCATGGACTTGTATTTGGTACATCAATCTGCTATACAAGTGCCAACTATAAGAGCGTTACCAGTGATGAGTTTATTAAGATGCTTGTTGATAAGGGTTGCCGTTATGCTCTGTACTTCCATTACATGCCGGTTGGAAATGCAGCATCTGTTGATCTGCTGCTGAATCCGGAACAGCGTGTTTATGTGAAGAACCGTGTAAGAGAAATCCGTAACATGGAACATGGCCCTGGAATCTTCACTATGGACTTCCAGAATGATGGAGAATTTGTTGGTGGATGTATCGCCGGAGGAAGAAACTACTTCCACATCAATGCAAATGGTGATGCAGAACCTTGTGTATTTATCCATTATTCCAATGGAAACATTCATGAGAATACAATCCTTGAGATTCTGAAACAGCCGTTATTCATGGCTTACCATAACAACCAGCCGTTTAACGATAACATGCTTCGTCCATGCCCGATGCTTGAGAATCCAGAGATCCTGCAGCGTATCGTAAAAGAAAGTGGTGCACATTCAACAGATCTGCAGTCTCAGGAGACAGCAGAACATCTTTGCAGTAAGTGTGTTCATTATGCCGAGGAGTGGGCTCCGGTTGCGGATAAACTGTGGGCTGAGGAGCATAAGGAGTAAAAAATTCATAACATTAAAAACGTCATTCCTGCATCTGTGTTTCAGACAATTCAGAAATTCAGAAGTACTAGCAGAATAAAATAATATAAAAAGCACCCCGAAAAATGATGAACTCGCAAAGCTCAGACAGCATCATTTTTCGGGGTAAAATATTATTTTCTTCTTAAGTACTTCTACAAATTTCTTCAGGCGTCTGAATAGCAGATGCAGGAAGGACGTTTTTTTATTCTGAAGTTTTTATATGGGCAGGGAAAGAACCGGGAGACTATTGAGATTAAGAAAGCTAAAGGCACAACGGGATTGGTGATAGAAGCTTAATGGGGAAAGGTTAGGGTTTATTTTTGCAGGGGTTTGTATTAGAATAGGGGTATTGGCAGGAATGTAGTTTCAGGAATTGGAGAGTATTTATGAAGGTTGTTATTTTAGCTGGTGGTTTTGGGACAAGGATCAGTGAGGAGAGTCATCTTAAGCCAAAGCCAATGATCGAGATCGGGGAGAAGCCGATCTTATGGCACATCATGAAGATGTATTCTGCGTATGGTTTTAATGAATTTGTAATCTGCTGTGGATATAAGCAGCATGTGATCAAGGAGTGGTTTGCAGATTACTATCTTCATAACAGCAATATCACATTTGATTTTACACAGGAAAATAAAATGATCGTGCACAATAACGTGTTGGAACCATGGAAGGTAACGCTGGTTGATACCGGTCTGAATACTATGACCGGTGGTCGTATCAAACGCGTAAAAGAGTATCTGGATGGAGATACGTTTATGCTCACTTACGGTGACGGAGTTGCAGATGTAAATATCAGAGAACTTCTGGAATATCACCGCTCCCATGGTAAAATGGCGACGATTACAGCAGCACAGCCGGGAGGACGATTTGGTATCCTGGATATTCAGAATGATGGAACGATCACGAATTTTAAAGAGAAGAAAAAAGAAGACGGAGGCTGGATCAATGCCGGATTTATGGTGCTGGAGCCGTCCATTATTGATCTGATCGAAGGAGACCAGACTGTATTTGAAAAAGAACCGCTCGTGGAGACAGCCCGCATGGGACAGCTGAATGCATATCGCCACAAAGGATTCTGGCAGTGTATGGATACTCTGCGTGAAAAGAATCTTCTGGAGGCATTGTGGCAGAGTGGACAGGCTCCATGGAAGATTTGGGAATAAACAGAATCGGTCAGAAAACAATCTGGTGTAAAATAAATCTGTTGGAGGAATTGTTTTGAGTGCAACAAGCTGTGATTACTGTGCAAATTATGTATATGATGAAGAAAGTGAAAGCTATTACTGCGATGTGAATCTGGATGAGGATGAATACTACCGCTTTATCAGTACAGAATATAAAGAATGTCCGTATTATCGTAATGGGGATGAGTACAGGGTAGTGAGACACCAGATGTAAAAATTACGAAAGTCAGTAATTAAGGGATCGGAGAAAAACATGATTACAGTAGAGCTGGATAATTTCAGCCTGAGAGAAATCTGCCGGTCGGGACAGTGCTTCCGTATGCACGAGACGGCAGAAAATAACACATATGAACTGGTTGCCGGGGATAAATATCTGAAAATATCTCAGGCAGGAAGCATTGTAAATTTTTATTGCAGTGATGTAGAATTTATCTGTTATTGGGTACCGTATTTTGATATTGATTCGGACTATGGACGCTATATTGAAAAGGTGAATCCGAGGGACACGTATCTGAGTGCGGCGGTACAGTGCGGAAATGGAATCCGTATTCTGCGACAGGATCTTTGGGAAATGATCATTACTTTTTTGATCTCGCAGCAGAATAATATTTCCAGAATCCGGAGCTGTATCGAGAGGCTTTGTGTCAGATATGGTGAGAAACTGAAAGCAGGAGATACCGAATATTATTCCTTTCCGACACCGCAGCAGTTGTCCGGGGCGACAGAAGAAGAACTGCGGAGGCTTGGAATGGGATACCGTGCCAGATATATCGTGGAGACAACGCGAAGCATTCTGGAGGGAGAAGTTTCACTGGAAAAACTGTATCAGATGAAGTATTATCGCAGAGCACGAAAAGAACTGATGAAGCTCAGTGGAGTAGGCGAAAAAGTAGCAGACTGCATTTGTCTGTTTGCATTGCATCACATGGATGCATTCCCGATCGATACGCATATCCGGCAGGTTCTTGACGAACATTATCGCAGAGGTTTTCCGAACAGAAGATATCATGGCATGAGAGGCATTATGCAGCAATATATTTTTTATTATGAACTGATCGGAGAGAGAGGGAAGATATGAAGTATTTTGTAAATGTGCTGGTGGATGTTCTTGGAGCAGTCTATCAGGCAGCAGGCGCATCGCTGCTTATCGCGGTTCTGATCATGTGTGTCTATATGCTGGGAAGGAAGCAGGGTATTGGACCGGTAGCCAGAGCGTGGATCTGGCAGTTTAAAGAAAGCAGCTGGTTTCGCAGACACTTTTTCCTTGTGTTTTATACCTGTATGCTGCTTTTCCGTACGTTATTCTGTCGGAGCGTCTGGGGAAATCCGCTGGAAAACGTGATCGGAATCTGGGGACTGCATTATAACGGACAGCTGTATACGGAGAATTTTGAGAATCTGATACTGTTTATGCCGTTTATTATGTTTCTTTTCTGGGCGAGAGAAGAAAAAGATCACACAAAGGATAAAAGAATTCAGGAAGTATTGTTGAACAGTTTTGAGATCAGTTTCTGCTTTTCACTTGGAATTGAAACCTGCCAGCTTTTTTTGAAAATTGGAACGTTTCAGCTGACAGATCTTTTCTTTAATACGCTTGGTGGAATAATCGGCGGAGCAATTTACTGGGGATTTGAGAGAACCAGAAACAGAATTGTTTTCGGCGTGAAGAGAATAGGCGGCTGGGATGTTATCCCGTGGAAAAGTGCCGTGCAGAAAGAAGCAGATGTGGAAAACACTGCGGAGGCTGTTACAGCTGTAGAGGGAAGCCTTCCGGATGAGGCGATTGCGCCGGAATGTTCGGAACCAAGATATGCTGCAATCGAGAAACTGGTAAGAGAAGCCGGACAGAAAATGCTGAAGGCGAGACCGGGTGAGGAAAATATCCACAAAAAAGAGGGACTTGCAAATTTCTGCACGGATTATGATACAGCGATCCAGAGATTTCTGATCAAAGGTCTGGGTGAGATTCTTCCGGGAGCTGCTTTCTTCGGGGAAGAAGACACGGAAGGAAACGCCGGTGCTGATGCAGAGGGTGAATTTACTTTCTACATAGATCCGATTGATGGAACTACGAACTTTATGTTTGATTATCATCACAGTTGTATATCGGTTGGTCTGGCGCATGGCGAGCAGATGATTGCCGGATTTGTATATCATCCATATGTGGACGATATGTATGTGGCAGTGAGAGGACACGGAAGTTATCTGAATGGAAAAAGACTTCAGATGGCTGACAAACCGGTGGAAGAGGGAATCGTGGAATTTGGCTGTGCGAGATACAATGAAGCAGGAATCGACTGGCTGTTCCGCGTGGTAAAAGAAATGTTCCAGAACAGTCTTTCTATTCGCTGCGGTGGTTCTGCGGCACTGGGACTCTGCAGAGGAGCATCCGGAAGTAACACCGTTTATCTGGAACTGAAACTGCAGCCGTATGATTATGCGGCAGCATCGGTGATCCTGGAGGAAGCCGGAGGTAAGATCACACAGATTGATGGCAGCCCGATCACCTTACATGAAGGCTGCTCAATTATTGGAGGAACACCTGCGGCATGGCAGGAGAGCAAAGAGGCCTTCGAAAAATTAAAAGAAGAGATGTAGATCAGAACCGACAAGATTCTAAAAATCAGTAAAAAGCATTGTGTGGTTGAAAAACTGCATAGTGCTTTTTTATTACGAAAAAGTTAAATAAAGATAACAAGTGTATTTCGTGCTGTTTTGTTGCTGAAAATGATTTTCAATAAGAACATTAATGAGAAAAAAAGTCAATTTATGGTTAGAAAATGCTAACATTTTTGTGGACATGAAAAAGGAGTTATGGTATAAAAATAAATGGTTAGAAAACGCTAACACAATAGCGTATATATAAAGAGGAGGAAGGAAATGGCAAATCAGAGATTGATGAAAAAAGTTGCACCAGTTGTTTTAAGTGCAGCGGTCGCAATGACAAGTATGCCGGCAACAGCTTTTGCAGCAGATTTTTCTGATACAGAAGTTACTGTAGCAGAGGAAAGTGCTGATATTGAAGAAGCAAGTGCAGAAGCTGCGGACACAGATGTTGTGGAAGATACAGATGTAGACGTTGAAGAAGCAGCAGAGGACGTGACAGAGGATGAAGAAACATCTGATGAAGAACTCTTCAGCGCAGAGGTCAGTGAAGATGAATTTGCTGATGAGGCTGGAGATGGACAGACAGAAGGCGAAGCATATGTCCTCATGAACATTCCTTATGACGATTTTTATAAGGCAGAATTAAAGAATAATGATGTGAAAGTTGATACATTCACATCTGCAACAAAACAGAAGACAAGATCCAGTCTTGCAAAAGGCTCTTATCACGTAAATTCAGATGGAAGCGATATCACTGGTGTGACTTTTCCTGTGAAAGTATCTGATATTTCAGTATTGAAGGACAAAAAACAGATTAAAGATAATGTTTCAGTGAGTATCACAACAGCTATAAAGGGAAAAGAAACTACTACAGAATACAAAGGAAAAGATGCTCTTTTTGAAAGCGACTCATATTCCTATTATGTTCTTTCTGAGGAACCATCCTACTACAAAGAACTGACAGTCGGTGAAGATGGAAGTTTTACATTCAGTGCCATTAAAGGTAAATCAGCAGCACCGGAGACAAAACAGGTGCAGGCTGAATTCAAAACAAAATCCAACCATGGTGACTACCAGCTGAAGTTTGATAAGACTGAATTCAACAGCATTATCAATACAAATACTGAGACAGTGTATGGTGCAGTTATTAATACAACAGACGGAACAACCTATGGTCTCTGCCATCAGGAAAATATCTGGAAAGGATATGAGTTGGCATGGAGTACAGGATATACAACAGAAAGTAATGGATGCCATCTCAACTCTGAACATTTTGAGTCTATGATCGGAAAGACAATTGACAGCGTAACATATTATGCAAGTAATGGCATTTATACATTAGATATTGCAGATGTAAAGGTTCTGGCCAAAACTGGCGTGAAAGCGACTGTTGCAGATATCCATACAACTGATACAGAAGCAGCTGTTACACTGGAAGGCATTCTTCCAGATGGATATTCTGCCAAATATGCCGTTGACGGAACAGAAGTTGCTTATGCAGACGGCAAGATTACAACAGGAGCACTGGCGGCAGGTTCCCATACATTGACGATCAGTGATGCTAATGATGTATATGCTCCGATTCAGGCTTCCTTCTATGCAAAAGAGGCAAATGTACCGGCTGTATATGATGCGACAGAACATAAAATCGCAGCAGCTGACGGAATTACTGAAGACCAGTTAAAAGCATATATTAAAACAATTACTTCTGTAACAGTGGGAGATAAGACTTATGCAGCTTCAGGAAAAGGTGCAACAGTGATTGTCAAGAAAGACGGAACACTGGATACCTCTAAACTGGAATTGGCAGAAGGTACAAAATTTGTAGTAACATCCAGTTCATATGATAATCTCGAATTCTCTTACAGCCTTTACAGCTATGTGTACGCAGGACTCACCTGGGGTGAATACTGGAGTCAGGAGAGTGTGACCGCAGCGGGAAACGTAAGCGGATCTGATGAAAAAGACTCTCATAATGAATCTGATACAGGCGCATTTGATGCAGTAACAAGAGCTACAACAAATCATGGCCTTCACAGAGGAAGCTATCAGTGCATGGCAACAATTTATACAACAGAAGGCAATGCATATCAGTTATCTTACTGGAAGAGCAGTACAGAACCGGTTCTTGCAGATGGAACAGTTGCAATCTGGACTCCGGCAGACAGAAAGACTGGTACTCCGGCATCTATTCAGGTAAATGGCGGAGCGAAAGAAAGCCTTGATCATTATGCAGTAACAGGTATTAAATATGTCCCTGTACAGGTAAAAGCTGAAGATTATGCAGATTTTGCAGCAAAATATCCGGTAGTAAAAAATGGTGAAATACTTGTTGGTGGTTTCTCTGAAAACAATCTGAAAGCATACAGCGAGACTGCAAATGTAACAGTAAACACAAATGGACTGAAAACAGTAACTAAGAATGAAGATGGAAGCTTCTCTTTCAGTGCAAGAAAAACAGGAACAGAATCCGGTATTCAGGGAACTGATCTCAAAGTTGCAACTGGAATTAAGCCAGAGGTTAAAACAGCAAGTGGATCTTATGGAGAATTCCTTCGTGTGGATCTGAATGGTAATTATGGTGGTCTTGGTGCTGCAATGCAGGCAGTTAAATGGGATTACTATGGAAATGGTAATACAGTACTTGCAACATATGGTACGAAATTTGCTGCTGATAACTGGATGCATAAAATGATGGGAATTCAGCTTGGTCTGACACATTCTGTAAGATGCCAGCTTCCGGCAGGAACAGATGGAACAGGTCACTGGAAATTGACCGTTTATGCACTGGGATATCAGGACTATACATTTGAGTTTGATGCAACAGCTACCAATATTGTGACTCCAACAGATCCGTCCACAATTGATACAACAGCACTGAAAGCAGCACTTGAAAAAGTAAAAGCTCTCAATAAGGATGATTATACAGAGGAATCCTGGAAGAAAGTAGAAGATGAAGCTACTGAAACACAGGAAATGCTGAAAGAAATTGAGGCAGCAATTAAGGATAAGACAACAGTTGCATTCAGCCAGGCTGCAGTAGATGAGCAGGTTAATGAGCATCTGACAGCAGCAATCAATGGACTTGTGAAGAAAGAAAAACCTGTAGAGCCGGTAGTGACACCAGATGTTAAACCAACAGTAACACCAGGTAAAAATGAAACTAAGCCAATAGCAACTCCGACGCCAGTAGTTAAGCCTGGTATCACTGCAAAAGTCTCACAGGTTTATGTCGGAAAGAAAGCTACAATCAAAGTTACCAAAACTAAGGTAACAGGAAAAGTTACTTTCAAATCCAGCAATAAGAAAGTTGCAACAGTCAACAGTAAGGGTGTTATCACAGGTAAGAAAGCTGGAAAAGCTGTTATTACTGTAAAAGTTGGTAAATACACCAAGAAATTAACTGTTAAAGTTAAGAAACCTTCCTTCAAGCTTGTAAAATCTTCTGTAAAGCTGAAAAAAGGTAAGAAAACAACGATTAGAGTAAAAGCAGCACCGGTATCTAAAGTTACATACAAGACCAGCAACAAGAAAGTTGCAACAGTTAACAGCAAAGGTGTTGTAACAGCTAAGAAGAAAGGAACAGCAAAGATTACTGTTAAATGCAATGGAATTACAAGGACATTCAAAGTAACAGTAAAATAATTCCTTTATAAAATACACATACAAAAGAACGGGGGCCGTTTATAACTGCCCCTTCTTTTGTATGTTAAGGGGTAGATTATATGTACAAAAAGAATCTTATGAAACTTCTTCCGGCAGTTGCTGTAATTATTGCGATCGCAGCAGCTGGATTTCAGCAGGACAGTGAAGTGAAAAGTACAAAAACAGTTCAGGCAGCTGAGAATGAACTGATAAAATCAGATGAACTTACGAGTCTGCTGACAACTGCATATTTTAATGACGGAGGAATGAAGGATACGGATGAGGCAGACAGCAGCATTCTGAAAACAAAGAAAAGTAAATCCAAAATAAAAAAAGCGGGAATTACGACAGGAAAAACAAAAGCACTTCCGGAAAAGTCAGCAGCAGCTTCTGGGCAGGGGCAGGGAACGACCACGACACCTACAACTTCTGTTCCAAAGGGCGGATATAAAGATGGGATTTATCAGGGAAGTGGAACTGGATTTGGTGGAACGATCACTGTTCAGGTAACGATTTCCGGAGGAAAGATTGCTTCTATAGAAATACTGAGTGCTGCTGGTGAAACAGGCTCTTATTTTGCATCAGCCAAAGGCGTGATCAGCAAGATGATTTCCGGTCAGACTCCAAATGTCGATGCAGTAAGCGGCGCAACCTATTCCTCAAATGGAATCATCCAGGCAGTTCAGAATGCACTGTCAAAGGCCGGAAAAGGAAAAGCTGCAAAGACAACGAAAAAGACGACAAAGAAGAATACCAATACTTCAAATAAAACAACAACGCCGGTTGAAATTACAAAACCGTCCGGAGAGGTAACTTATAAAGATGGAACGTATACTGCAGAAGCAGAAGGATTTGACGGTCCGATAAAAGTCACTGTTACGATTAAAGACGGAAAGATAACCGCAATCACAAATACGAACACTGATACAAAAGAATATTTTAATAAGGCATGGAATAGTATTCAGCCGAAGATTCTTGAGAAGCAGGCAGTGTATGGTGTGGACACCGTAAGCGGAGCAACGTTTTCTTCAAATGGTATTCTTAAGGCGGTACAGAAAGCCCTGGAACAGGCTTCGGTAAATGTGACACCGGCACCAGAAGTGACGGTAAGTCCAACTCCGGTACCGACAACCGCTCCAGCACCGGTTATACCGGACACTCCGAAAGTTTTATATAATGACGGAACGTATACGGGTACTGGAATTGGATATGGTGGAAAGATAAATATCAGTGTAACAATTAAAGATGGAATAATTACGGAAGTATCTCAGACCAATGAAGGAGAAACACCAAGATATTTCAGAAATGCATGGAATGTAATACAGCCGGCAATTATTGCAAAACAAAGCACAGATGGCATTGATACTGTATCAGGAGCAACATATTCTTCTGAGGGAATTCTGTATGGAGCAAAATCAGCTTTAGAGCAGGCTTTAAAAACTTCAGATATAACAGCGACGCCAACTCCGAACCCAACAGCAACACCGGAACCAACAGCAGCACCGGAACCAACGGCAGCACCGGAACCAACGGCAACACCGGAACCAACAGCAACACCGGAA
>ENA-OQCO01000224-OQCO01000224.1-human-gut-metagenome-genome-assembly--contig:-NODE-224-length-33515-cov-3.543938_pt1 | contig 33515 bp, 33 predicted proteins | sample MGYA00242500_ERZ504582 | MGnify/ENA primary metagenome ERZ504582 (study PRJEB26092, sample SAMD00036346) | human gut metagenome | host: Homo sapiens | study: EMG produced TPA metagenomics assembly of... | reverse complement strand
TTTGTTTGTTTGCAAGATTTGAACTTGCGACACGAGGCTCCAAATGCGAAGCATTTGGCAGAAACAGTCCGAGGGACTGTTTCGCAGCGAGTGCCTTATATTTCTGTGCTTGATTACGCATTTCTGCCGGTGGAGCAGCACTTTTTCTCCGGCGTTGCAGTGCTTATTGCAGTGCTTGGTCATGCGAGGTATAAAAAAGCCGGGCAGTTGTGATCTGCTCGGTCAGGCCTGTGGGTTAGGTAGATTGAATTTGTGTCCGGTGCCTTGAAGAAAAGCAAAACACCGGACGACGCAATCGAAATCTTAGAAGCGCTTCGCTCCTAAGTAAGAAAAGTAGATGGCGAGCGGCAACCCGCCATGGGTGTGGGCTGCCCGGGTAGGTGGCTGCCCGAGCCGCAGAAAGGAAAATAACACAAGGAAGTAAAAAATGAAAATAGGAGTACAAAATGTATAATGATAAGCCTATATGCAAGACGGCCACCCGCCTTACAAGCCTACTGTACCACGCTTTGCAGTAAAGTGCAATGAAAATCTGTTCAGGGGCGTTTTACTGTACCAAAAATGACCCTGTGGGCAGTGAAAGTGAAGCTTTTTGTTGACTGCCGGTGCGCCAGTGACCGACAATCCCTGCATAAATGGCGTATTGCCAAAACAGAAAAAAGCCAATCGGGCGTCTTGCTCGGTTGGCTTTTTGCTTGCTTATTTTTCCGCTTTAATCAGATCCTTGACTACTTCGCCGGCTAGGATCAGGCCCACCACGGAGGGCACAAAGGCCACGCTGCCGGGCGTGCTGCGGCGGCCGGGGTGATCCGGATCCTCCTGTCCGGCGCCGGCGGTGGGAATAGGCGGTTCTTCGGAGTAGACCACCTTTAGGTGGTGAATGCCCCGCTTTTTCAGCTCCCGGCGCATGACCCGGGCCAGCGGATCCATTTTCGTTTTAGCCAGGTCCGCCACCTGAAAGCCGGTGGGGTCCAGCTTGTTCCCGGCGCCCATGGCGCAGATGATGGGCACGCCGGCGGCGTGGCAATGGGTCACCAGCGCCAGCTTGGCGCTCATGGTGTCTACTGCGTCCACCACATAATCGTATTGGTTAAAGGGAAAATCCGCCGCCGTTTCCGGCAAAAAGAAGCAGTTGTGCTTGGTGATCTTGGCCGCCGGATTGATGTCTAAGATTCGAGCCTCCATGGCGTCCGTCTTGTACTGCCCCACGGTTTTGGTGGTGGCGATGATCTGGCGGTTGATGTTGGACACGGCCACTGTGTCGCTGTCGATCAGATCCAGGTGCCCCACGCTGGTACGGGCCAAAGCCTCGCACACATAGCCACCTACGCCGCCAATGCCGAATACCGCTACCCGCGAGGCGGCCAGCCGCTCCAGAGCGCTGCTGCCCAAGAGTAATTCTGTTCTGGAAAATGCCTGTTCCATAGCGAATACCTACCTTTTTAATAGATTTATTATACGGCAAGGGTTCGGCGCTGTCAACCGGCTTGAAAAATAGACAAAATCTTAATGTGTTCTATACTGACAAAGTACATTAAAAAGGTCGATAAAATTATAACAAAAAATATTGCACACTGCGTGCAGGCACGGCCTTTTTTAGTTGCGCCGGAGCAGGGCGGTATGTTATAATAAAGGTATAAAATAGAGGGGGTTCTATATATGAAACGGATTTTTTGCGCACTGCTGGCCGGTGCACTGACCTTGGGCGCCGCCTTGCCGGTGCAGGCAGCGGATAAGGCAGTGCTGCGTGTGGAGGCAGACGCCAAGCAAACCGCCATCTCGGATCATTTGTACGGTGCGTTTATCGAGGACATCAGCTACGCCTGCGACGGGGGCCTGGTGTCCAATTTGGTGAATAACGACAGCTTTGAGTACGCCTCTGCGCCTACCACCGGCTGGGTGGCGGATGGGTTGGAGCTGACCACCGAGGGCGACCTGCCTCTAAATAAGAACAATCCCACCTACGCCAAGGTGACGGTGGACGGCAAGGGCAGCCTGACGAACCTGGGCTTTACGGAAATTTATAAATACAAGACGGATAAATATGATAAAAAGAAAGCCAACACGGCGGATATGGGCTTTGTGGCGGACCAGGTGTATGATTTCAGCTGCTATGTGCGCTCCGGCGGCTTTACCGGCACCGCGCAGGTGTATTTGGACTGCGGCGACGGCAAGCAGACGGCGGTGCAGCTGGACTTGAGCAAAACCGGCGGCGCCTGGAACAAGCTGACCGTACCGCTGACCGCCAGTGCCAGCAAGGACGGCGCCTTGGTATTTCAGCTGGAGGGTGAGGGGACTTTATACCTGGATTTCGTCACCCTGGTGCCCCAGGGCAGCTACGGTTACGGCAGCGACAGCTGGAAATATACCACCCTGCGCAGCGACCTGTTTGCAGCGCTGCAAAATCTGCACCCGCGGTTTATCCGCTTTCCCGGCGGGTGCCTGGCAGAGGGCGGCAGCTGGATCAGCTGTACAATTGGAAGGATACCATCGGCCCCTTGGAGGAGCGCAAGCAAAGTGAGAACCTGTGGAAGGACGACAACGGCCGGGACTATAACAACACCAACGCCATGGGTTACCACGAGTATTTTCAGCTATGTGCGGATCTGAACGCGCTGGCACTGCCCATTGTGAATGTGGGGCTCAGCTGCCAGCCGCGGGCGGCCTATGATGACCACGCGGCAGCGTATGCCAAGCTGAGCATGACCGACGCGCAGTGGGAGGCGTATTTGACGGAAAAGGTGGGCCTGGACGAAAAGGATACCGACGCCCGCACGGAATATACGGACAAAATCAAAAAGCTGAACATCAACAGCGCCGCCGACTGGGAGGCGTATTTGGACACCATCGCTCTGCGCCCGGGCACGGATGCGTGGGACAATTATGTGCAGGATGTACTGGATTTGATTGAGTACGCCAACGGCGACGCCACCACCAGCTACTGGGGCGCGCTGCGGGCGGCCAACGGCCACGCCAAGCCCTTTAATCTGCAATATATCGGTCTGGGAAATGAGAACTGGGGCGCCGTGTATGAACGCAATTTCAAGGCGCTTTACAAGGCAGTAAAAGAGAAATACCCGCAGATCACTGTGATCTCCTCGGCCGGTACTTACCTGGAGGGGGATGCTTACGACGGCAATATGGCGTGGATTGACCGGGAATTTAAGGACACGGTGGTGGACGAGCATTATTATACCTATGATGGCTACCTGTTTGACCACAACGATCGCTACGACAGCTTTGACCGCTCCGGCGCCCATGTGTTTGTGGGCGAGTACGCCGCCACCTCTGCCGGGATCGGCACCATAGAGACCAAGAGCAACATTTGGGAAGCGGTGGAAGAAGCCAGCTACCTGACCGGCTTGGAACGCAACGGTGATGTGGTGGATATGGCATCCTACGCCCCCACCTTTGCCAAGGTCAATGCCCAAAGCTGGAATGTGAATCTCATTTGGTTTGACAGCCGCCAAACGGTGCTCACTCCCTCCTATTATGTGCAAATGCTTTTTGCCAACAATGTGGGTACGCAGTATGTGCACGCCACTTTTGACGGCGGCAGTACCGTACAGGACGGGGTGTACCAGTCCGTTACCTGCGACCCGGAGAACCAGGTGCTGTATATTAAACTGGTGAATACCTCCGGCAAGGATCGGACGGTGAATGTGCAGCTGGACGGCTACAAACCGAATGCGGTTTCCGTCCAAAGCCTGCAAGGCAAATTTAAGTCCGCCTGCAATGAACTGGACAGCAATACCACTGCGCCTACCCAAACGGAGCTGACCCCCGGCACGGACCTCCAGGTGGAGCTGAGCAAGTACCAGGTGAGCGTGGTGCAGGTGGCCTATGGCAAAAACAGCGGTGCGGATTTGTATAAATTGCCGGAAAAGGCGACCCCCACTTTGTCGGACGGTGGTAAGTTATATCTGCCTCCGGCTACTGCGGGCATTGCTTTTGGCGCGGTTTTCGGCACTGCCGCTGTGTTTGCGGCCGTGGTGCTGCTGATACACTATAAGAAGAAAAAGCAGGGGAAATCATAAGTAAAAGCGGTAAAAAGACAAAAAAATAAGGCTCCCGTGCAAACTTCCTCAAAAAACGGCAAAAAATAAGGCTCCCTTGTAAAGGGAGCTGGCAAGCCGTTAGGCTTGACTGAGGGATTTTTGAACCACATAGTCCAAATATGTGCAAACGCCGTCAAAATTGGACAGAACCTCATTGTTTGGTATGCGGATCACAGTAAGTCCGCAGTTTTCTAAATATTTTGTTCTTGCTGCGTCTTGGGCGGCTTTATCGGCTTCATAGTGCTGGGAGCCGTCCAATTCTATGACTAATTTTGCCTTTGCGCAATAAAAATCCACAATATATTTGCCGATGATTTTTTGGCGAACAAAGCGCACTTCTTGTTTTCGTAAATAATCGTACCAAAGGCGGCGCTCTTCTTTTGTCATATTCTTGCGCAAGTCTTTGGCGTTCGGCACAAGGGCTTTATTATGATTATATCTCAATAAAAATCCCTCCGAGTTTGCCGGAGGCAAACCCACCTCCCTTTACAAGGGAGGCTTTTTTATGATACCTCTTATATATCAGATATGAAAAAACGGAAAGCGGCTTTTGCTGGTGTCGCGGCCTTTCAGGTACACGGCTTCCACCGAGGCGGTAGGGTCCTTGAGAATGTTTTTGTCCAAGACGGCAAAGTCGGCACTTTCGCCCACAGCCAGTACGGCGCAGCGGCGTCCTTGCAGTCCACCGGGATCAGGTCGTTTACTGCCGGCAGTACCGCCTTGCCCCCCAGGTCTACCACCTTGGCGTCTCGGTAACACAGGGGCGTATTGTAGCCGATATAGGCAATTTTGCCCTTGTCCTCTACCAGCACACTGTAAGTGAGATTCTCCTCATTCAGGGAGATAAAATCTGCGTTTGTATATACAACCATGGTCTGCTCCTTACTGCGCCAGCGCGTCTGCCAGTGCGGCCAGCGCGGTGCGGTCTGCGTCCTTTAAGGCGGCGCGCACGGTGACGGTGCCCGACAGCAGGGTGATGGCTTTCATCTCCTCCAACTGGGCGGTCATGGTGCGGGCGGCGCTGGGCGCCCAGCTGCCGTTTTCAATCAAGGCCACGGTGCGGTTTTGGTAACTCTTGCTCTTTAAGTGGTGCAAGAAGTCCGCCATTACCGGGAACACCCCGCCGTCATAGCTGGGGGCGGCGCATACCATTTGGCTGTACTGAAATGCTTTTGCTACTGCCTGTGCCAAATCCGTGCGGCTTAAGTCCGCGATTTCTACCGTTACGCCACGGCTTTTCAGTTCCTCCGCCAGTAGCAGAGCAGCCGTCTTCGTGTTGCCGTAAATGGAGGTATAGGCAATGAACACACCCCGGGTTTCCGGCTGATAGCTGCTCCAAGTGTTATACAGGTGCAGATAGGGGGTCAGGTCCCCTTGCAGTACCGGGCCGTGCAGCGGGCAAATGGTGGCAATATCCAGGGCGGCGGCTTTCTTCAGCAGGGTCTGCACCGGCGCACCGTATTTGCCCACGATATTGATAAAGTAGCGGCGGGCTTCCTCCGGCCAAGGCTCGTCCGTGCCTACGGCGCCGAATTTGCCAAAGGCGTCTGCGCTAAAGAGCACCTTTTCCGTTTGTTCGTAGCTGACCATCACCTCCGGCCAGTGCACCATGGGTGCCATCACAAAGGTCAAGGTGTGGTGACCCAGCTCCAGTGTGTCGCCCTCTTTCACCGACAGGGTCTTGGTGCCTGCCGGCAGGTCAAAAAACTGGGGCAGCATAGCCAGCGCTTTGGCACTGAGCACCAGGGTGGCTTCGGGATATTTCTCTATGGTCATTTGCAGACTGCCGGCGTGGTCCGGCTCTAAGTGGTGCACCACAATGTAGTCCGGGGTGCGCCCGTCCAGAACAGCGTCCACCTTTGTGGCCCAGTCGTCATATTTGCGTTTGTCCACCGTGTCCAGCAGGGCAATCTTGTCGTCCAGCAGCAGATAGCTGTTGTAGGATACGCCGTTGGGCACCGGGTACTGGCTTTCAAACAAATCAATGTCTGTATCGTTGACGCCAACATAGCGAATTGCGTCAGAAATGGTCAATGTAGATCACCTTTCTTCCTCACATTGCCTTTAGCATAGCATAAATGATCAGGAAATACAATGCCGGGGCGCAAAAAAAGCCGCACTGCTCAAGGTGAAGCGGTGCGGCTGTCTTGCAAAAAAGATTTACATCAGGGAGAGATACAACTGTTTTATCTCCTCTACGCTGGTGTCTCTGGGATTGCCGGGCCGGCAGGCGTCGTCATAAGCGCTCTGCGCCAGGAAGTCCACATCCTCCGGCTTTACAATGTCTTTCAGGTCGGCGGGGATACCCACATCCTGGGACAGCTGCTTTACAGCGTCCACGGCAGCGGCACGCGCCTGGTCCAGAGTCATATCGTCCACGCCCTTAACGCCCATGGCCTTGGCAATATCCCGGTATTTCTCACCGGTGGCAGGTGCGTTGTAGGCCATCACGGTGGGCAGGATAATGGCGTTGGCTACGCCGTGGGGGGTGTCATACACAGCGCCCAGCGGGTGCGCCATGGAGTGCACAATGCCCAGGCCCACGTTGGAAAAGCCCATGCCGGCAATGTACTGGCCCAGCGCCATGCCCTCGCGGCCCTCCGGGGTGTTGGCTACGGCACCGCGCAGGTTCTTGCTGATGATCTCAATGGCTTTCAGGTGGAACATATCGCTCATTTCCCAGGCGGCCTTGGTAATGTAGCCCTCAATGGCGTGGGTCAGTGCGTCCATACCGGTGGCTGCGGTCAGTCCCTTGGGCATGGATGCCATCATCTCCGGGTCCACAACGGCCACTACGGGAATGTCGTGCACATCTACGCACACCATTTTGCGGTTTTTCTCCGTGTCGGTGATCACATAGTTGATGGTGACCTCGGCGGCTGTACCGGCAGTGGTGGGAACGGCGATGATCGGCACGGCCTTCTTGGTGGTGGGCGCCACGCCCTCCAGGGAGATTACATCGCTGAATTCCGGGTTCTCAATGATGATACCGATGGCTTTGGCGGTGTCCATAGAGGAGCCGCCGCCAATGGCGATGATGCAGTCTGCGCCGCTGGCCTTAAAGGCGGCCACGCCGGTCTGCACATTCTCCACCGTGGGGTTGGCCTTGATTTTGCTGTAGATCTCGTAGTCAATGCCGGCATTCTCCAGCACATTGGTCACTTTCTTCGTTACATTAAATTTAATCAGGTCCGGGTCAGAGCACACAAAGCACTTTTTGAACCCGCGGCCTTTCACTTCACCGGCGATCTCCTGGATCGCACCGGGGCCGTGGTAACTGGTCTCATTCAATACAAATCTGTTTGCCATAACAAATTACCTCTTTTCATTGAAATTTCGGCGGCTTTTTTTCGCCGATTGCAAGTTCAGTATAGCGAATTGATAATTTTTTGTCAATCAGGCAGCGGCGAAATTCATAAATAATTTACACTATGTGCAGAATTGCGCAACAGCGTGCAAAAATTTTGGAAAATACAGCAAATTGTGTTAAAATAGTATCAAAGAAAGGCCAGCGCCGCCGCCAGGTATGTTCTGGAAAAAACAGAAAAAACCCCTTGACAAAAGGTCGTTTTCCGTTTATAATTCAAATTGTAATGAGTACAAGTTGGTAACGATTACAACAAATGGTCAAAATTTCCAAAAACTTTAGCCGGAATGGGCAAAATACTTATACAATTTGGGTTGAAATTCAAGACGATTTGTTGTATATTATTAGCGATTTGCGGACAGGTGCGTCAAATTGCGTCTGTTTTCGCAATTTCAACTATGCCAGTCATTAGTTTTCATATTTAGCAAACAAATACTGTAGGAGGTAATACGATGGTCAATTTTGAACAATGGAATGGCTTTGACGGTTCCCTCTGGAAAGAGGAAGTCAATGTAAGAGACTTCATCCAGAAGAACTACAAGCCCTATGATGGAGATGAGCATTTCCTGGCAGGACCCACGGACGCTACCAACAAGCTGTGGGGCGTGTTGCAGGGTCTGCAAAAAGAAGAGCGCGCCAAGGGCGGCGTTTTGGATATGGACACGAAGATCGTGTCCGGCATTACTGCCCATGAGCCGGGCTACATCAGTGAGGATCTGAAGGATCTGGAGGCTGTGGTTGGTTTGCAGACCGACAAGCCCCTGAAGCGTGCCTTTATGCCCTATGGCGGTATCAAGATGGCGGAGCAGGCTTGCTCCACTTACGGCTATGAGCGGATCCGGAGCTGCACAAGATCTTCACCGAGTATTGCAAGACGCATAACCAGGGCGTGTTTGACGCATATACACCCGAGATGAAGAAGGCCCGCCACAACAAGATCATTACCGGTCTGCCGGATACTTACGGCCGTGGCCGTATCGTCGGCGATTATCGCCGTGTGGCTCTGTACGGTATCGACTTCCTGATCGAGCAGAAGAAGGAAGACTTTGCCAACTGCGGCAGCGGTTCTATGACTGACGACATCATCCGTCAGAGAGAAGAGCTGGCTATGCAGATCAAGGCTCTGGGCGAGATGAAAGTTATGGCCGAGAAGTATGGCTTTGATATTTCTCAGCCCGCAAAGAATGCAAAAGAGGCTGTGCAGTGGCTGTACTTCGGCTACCTGGCTGCCATCAAGACCCAGAACGGTGCTGCGATGAGCGTTGGTCGTGTGTCCACTTTCCTGGATATCTACATTGAGAGAGATCTGGAAGCCGGCACTTTGACCGAGAGCGAGGCACAGGAATTGATCGACCACTTGGTTATGAAGTTCCGTATGGTGAAGTTCGCTCGTATTCCCTCTTACAACCAGCTGTTTTCCGGCGACCCGGTATGGGCTACCCTGGAAGTTGGCGGTATCGGCGTAGACGGCCGTTCTATGGTTACCAAGAACGACTACCGTTTCCTGCACACTTTGGAGAATATGGGTCCCTCTCCGGAGCCGAACCTGACTGTTCTGTATTCCTCCGCTCTGCCTGAGAACTTTAAGAAGTACGCGGCAGACATTTCTATCCGCACCAGCTCCATCCAGTATGAGAACGACGATGTGATGAAGCCGGTATGGGGCGACGATTACAGCATCTGCTGCTGCGTATCCGCTACCCAGACCGGTAAAGAGATGCAGTTCTTCGGCGCAAGAGCCAACCTGGCTAAGTGCCTGCTGTACGCCATCAACGGCGGTGTGGATGTAAAGACCGGCCAGCAGGTTGGTCCCGAGTACAAGCCGATCACTTCCGAGTACCTGGACTATGATGAGGTCATTGAGAAGTATGACCGCATGATGGACTGGCTGGCTGATCTGTATGTGAATGTGCTAAACCTGATCCAGTACATGCATGATAAGTATTATTACGAAGCTGCCGAGATGGCTCTGATCGATACCGATGTACGCAGAACCTTTGCCACCGGTATTGCCGGTTTCTCCCACGTGGTAGACTCCCTGAGCGCCATCAAGTACGCTAAGGTTAAGACCATCCGCAACGAGGACGGCATTGTGGTTGACTACGAGACCACCGGCGACTTCCCCCGCTACGGCAACGATGACGACCGTGCAGACGAGATCGCTGTATGGCTGCTGAAGACCTTCCTGGCTAAGATCAAGAAGCACCACACCTATCGTGACTCCGAGCCCACCACCTCTATCCTGACCATTACCTCCAATGTGGTATATGGTAAGGCAACCGGTGCTATGCCTGACGGCCGTAAGGCCGGCGAGCCGCTGTCTCCCGGTGCAAACCCGGCTTACGGCGCAGAGCAGAACGGCCTGCTGGCCTCTCTGAACTCCGTTGCTAAGCTGCCTTATGAGTGGGCACTGGACGGTATCTCCAACACCCAAACCATCAACCCGGACGCTATCGGCCATGACGAGCAGGAGCGCATCAACAACCTGGTACAGGTGATGGATGGCTACTTCGATCAGGGCGCACATCACCTGAACGTGAATGTGTTCGGTAAAGAGAAGCTGATCGACGCCATGGAGCACCCGGAGAAGGAAGAGTATGCAAACTTCACCATCCGTGTATCCGGTTACGCCGTGAAGTTTATTGACCTGACCCGTGAGCAGCAGATGGATGTTATTGCCCGTACCTGCCACGACAGAATGTAAGCGGCTGATCGCTTATGATCGGTAAAATTCATTCCATAGAGACCTTCGGGCTGGTAGACGGCCCGGGGGTGCGCTATGTGCTCTTTTTGCAGGGCTGCAATATGCGCTGCAAATATTGCCACAACCCGGAGACTTGGGATCCGGCGGCGGAAAAGATGAGCCTGTCCCCACAGCAGATGTTTGATAAGGCTTATCGTTATCGCAATTACTGGACCAAGAAAGGCCAGCCCAACGGCGGTATCACCGTTAGCGGGGGCGAGCCACTGCTCCAGATCGACTTTGTAACGGAGTTCTTCTCCATTGCCAAGGCCCACGGGGTGCATACCACGCTGGACAGCTGCGGTTCCGCATTCAGCCGCAAGGAGCCATTCTTCTCTAAGTTCCAAAAGCTGATGGAAGTGACGGACCTGGTGATGCTGGACTTAAAGCAGACGGACAGCGAAAAGCACAAGGAACTCACCGGGCGGGACAACGCCAATATTTTGGATATGGCTCGCTACTTGTCGGAGATCGGCAAGCCTATGTGGATCCGGCGCGTGCTGGTGCCCGGTCTGACCGATGACCCGGCAGAGCTGCAGCAGTTGAAAGACTTTATCGACAGCCTTTCTTCTGTGGAGAAGGTGGAGATCCTGCCGTACCATACGCTGGGGCTCTTTAAGTGGCAAAACCTGGGGATCAAGTACCCGCTGGAGGGTGTACCTGTGCCCACACCGGAGCAGGTGCAGCAGGCGGAGACCATCCTGGGGATCGCAAAATAAAACAAACGGCATTGCAATTTTGGTTGCAATGCCGTTTTTCTTTTTTATGGATTGATTCCGCTTACGCAAGTGGTTGCTTTTGCCGCATTATAACACCACACCCAAGGCGTCAATCACCTGCTTTTTGTAATCCAAAAATTCCGGGGTCAGGTTAAAGTCCCGCCGGCGGGGCTTCGGCTCCGCAATGGTGATTTGGTGGGTGATCTTGCCCGGTCGCCCGCTGAGAATGAGAATGCGGTCGCTGAGCAGCACCGCCTCGTCAATATCATGGGTGATAAAGATGGTTGACAGCTTGATCTCCTCCATCACGGACAGATACCACCGGTGCATGGCGGATTTGGTGATGGTGTCCAGGGCGCTGAACGGTTCGTCCAGCAGCGCTACGCGATCACCGGCCAGGTAGGTGCGCAGCAGGGCTGCCCGCTGGCGCATACCGCCGGACAATTCCGCCGGGTACTGCTGCTGGGTGCCCTCCAGACCGAACTGGGCAAAGTGACTGCCGGCTTCTGTCCGCGCTTCCTTTTTGGATTTGCCGGAGAGCAGCAGCGGTAGGGACACATTGTCAATGATCTTTTGTAGGCAGCAGCAGGTCCTTTTGCAGCATATAGCTGATATGGCCCGGCTGGCCGGTAATGTCCTGCCCGCCCAGCACCACCCGGCCGCTGTCCGGCCGGTCAATGCCGCTGATGCAGTTGAACAGGGTGGTCTTGCCGGCGCCGCTGACCCCCAGCAGGGAGATTAACTCTCCCTGCTGCAAAGTTAGGTTTACGCCGTCCAAAATCACTTTTTCGTCAAAGCTTTTTTTAATGTTTTCTGCGGATAAAATGTCCATCTCTTATGCCAGGTAATCGTTGGTAAAGCCTACATTGCTGCTGATGTCTTTCTCCACCAGCTTGTTGTCCGTCAGCCACTTGTAGAAGTTGTTCCAACGGGCCGGGTCAATGTAGCCCCATTTTTTGGCGTCGCTGATATACTGACCGGCCATCCACTTTTGGCTTTCCTTAACCAGTTCTTCGCTGCCGTTCAGAGAGCCGGTATCGTCGCTCTTAATGAGAATGTCCGCAGCCTCCTCCGGGTGGTCAATGGCGTACTGATAGCCCTTGGCAGTGGCAGCCAGGAATGCCTTAGCAGCCTGCGGATTTTCCTTTAAGAAAGTGTTGTTGGCGATGAGCACCGGGGTGTAGTAGTCAAAGGTGGCGTCAGGTCCTTGATGTAGAAGAAGTCTACATCGATTTTGTTGACCTTGGCGTTGATACCGCCCCAGCCGTAGAATACCCAAATGGCGTGGTCCGGGTTCTGCTGCACATCCTGCGCCTCGGCGGTCGGCGGGTTGGGGATCTGCTTAACCTTGCTCCAATCGCCGCCGTCCTTGTTGACGATATTTTCCATCATAGCCTTTTCAATGGGGGAGTCCCAGGTCAGGTAGGTGTTGCCAGTCAGGCCCTTGGGACGGTCCATACCCTGCCCGGCCTTGGAGATAATGCCGGAGGAGTTGTGCTGCAGCAGCGCAGCCACGGCAGTCACATCCATGGGGGTGTCAGAAGTAAAGGCAGGCGCCAGGGTGTCCTGTGCGTCAATGGCAAATTGCGCTTTGTTGGAGCTGCACAGCTGGGTGGCGGTGCTATTGTCCGGCGGCTGCACAATGCTCACATTCAGCCCGGCGGCCTCGTAGTAGCCTTTTTCCTTGGCTACGAACATACCGGTGTGGTTGGTGTTGGGGGTCCAGTCCAGGCAGACGGTAATGTCCGTCTTCTGTGCCGGTGCGGCGGTGGTGTCCGTTTTGTCCGCTGCTTTACCGCCGGAGCAGGCGGCAAAGGACAGCGCCATTACGCCGGCCAGCATACCGGCAAAAATCTTTTTTGCTTTATTCATCTTATTCTTTTCCTTTCGTTGTTCCTTTGTTTGCCCAGGGCATTGCCAGCCGCTGCGCCAGTGCCACCAGTGCCATCAGCAGCAGGCTGATGACGGAGATGAACACAATGACAGCAAACATTTTGTCAAAGGCATAGGCTTTCTTTACCCGGGTCATATAGACCCCAAGTCCCTCAAAACCGCCTAACCACTCGGAGATCACCGCGCCCACCACCGCATAGGAGGCGGAGATGCGCAGCCCGGAGAAAAAGGAGCCGGTGGCGGAGGGCAGCTTGATGTGCCAAAACACTTGCAGTCGATTGGCACCCATCGCCCGCAGCAGGTTGACCTCGTCCGGGTCCGCACTGCGGTAGCCGTCTAAGAGCCCAATGGAGATGGGGAAGAAGGTGGTGATCACCACCAGGTGTGATCTTCGGCGCCATACCGAAGCCCATCCACAGCACCAGCAGCGGCGCAATGGCAATGGTGGGTATGGTCTGGGTAATGATGAGAATGGGATAGATGGCTTGATACAAAAAGTGAAAGCGATCCATCAGCGCTGACAGAATAAATGCCAGCGCCACGCCGATCCCCAGTCCGTACAGCGCCTCTTGCAGGGTCACCTTGGCCTGGGACATCATTACGGAGAAGTTGTGCACAAACGCCAGCCACACATCCGTAGGGGAGGGCAGCATGTAGGCGGGCACCACTTCAAACCCGGCGCAGGCGTACCAAATACCTAAGATCACCGCCAGCGCCAAAATGGGCGCCAGCTTATTGGTGGTGCTTTGTAATTTTTTGGTCAATGGTCAAAACCTCCCCTTCCGGGTTGTACACGATCTTGACATAAGCGGATACGCTGGGCGCACCGGCTTTAATGGCCACTTTTTGGCACTGCGTTACGATCTCCATCAGCTGATCGTAGCTTTCGCCCTCAATGGTGGTCTCAAAGGGGCCTACGGAGCAGTGCAGGCCCGTGCTCTTGATGTAGGCGATCACTTCGTCTACGATACGCACCAGTTCCTGGTCGTTGTCTGCCTTTGGCAGAACCTGAATGGCAACACTTGCTTTCATAAAAAATACTCTCCTTCCAAGTGTTTTGGCGGTTGCCCGCCGGGGTGGGTGGCAATAAGTCAAAAGAAAAGCCCCATTCACGCAGAATGGGGCACAGTTGCAAATATCTAAGCAATCGTCTCTGCCGTGCGTGCTAGCGTACGGTTCAAAGGGTATGATCTCAGCCTTGCGGCACCCCTGACTTATTGATTTGAACAACTCTATTATACGGCGGCGCCGGGCCTTTGTCAATCCTGGATCACGCGCACCCGGATCACACCGTCGATTTTTTCAATATCCGCCACCACGCTGGCGCTGTAAGCGGTGTCTGTATCAATAATACTGTAAGCGATCTCGCCCCGGTTCTTATCGGTAAAGGCGGCAATGTTCATACCGTCCTTGCTGATGGTGTCCGTAATGGTGGCGATCATGTTTGGCTGGTTCTTGTGCACCACGGTCATGCGCGCAGCGCCGTTGGGATCCATACGCACTGTGGGCAGATTTACGCTGTTTTGAATATTGCCGTGCTCCAAAAAGTCAATCAGCTCTTCGGCACCCATAGAGGCGCAGTTCTCCTCGCTCTCCGGGGTGGAAGCACCCAGGTGGGGAATGGCGATCACGCCGTCCACATCAATCAGCTTAGCGCTGGGGAAGTCGGTCACATACGCGGCCATTTTGCCCTCTTCCAGAGCCTCGACCACATCGTCCGCATTGGCCAGGTCTCCACGGGCAAAGTTCATCACGCGCACCGTATCTTTCATTTTGGCAATGCTTTCGGCGCAAATCAGCTCCTTGGTGTCCGGGGTCAGCGGCACATGCACGGTGATATAGTCTGCCAGGGGGAACACCTGATCCAGATCATTGTTGACGGTTACGCCCGGCTTGAGTACAGAGGCGTCCTTTAAGAACGGGTCATAGCCGATCACCTGCATACCCAGATCCACGGCGGCGTTGGCCACCAGGCGGCCGATGGCACCCAGGCCGATCACTGCCAAGGTCTTGCCCTTCAGTTCCGGACCGGCAAAGGCGGACTTGCCCTTTTCCACCGTTTTGGGTACATTGTCGCCCTCGTCCTTAATGGTCTTGCACCAGTCGATGGCGCGGGTTACCTTGCGGCTGGCCAGGAGCATACCGCACAGCACCAGTTCTTTTACCGCGTTGGCGTTGGCGCCGGGGGTGTTGAACACCACAATGCCCTTTTGGGCACAGTCGGCCACAGGAATGTTGTTGACCCCGGCACCGGCTCTGGCGATGGCCAGCAGGCTTTCCGGCATTTTCATATCGTGCATGGAGGCGGAGCGCACCATAATGGCGTCCGGCGTCGTTTCCGGTGCGTCCACGGTGTAGTTAGCAGGGCCAAATTTGTTCAGCCCCACCGGCGAAATTTTATTTAAGGTCTGAATATGAAACATCAGCAGTTCTCCTCCTCAAACTTTTGCATGAAGGTTACCAGCGCCTGTACGCCCTCTAAAGGCATGGCGTTATAGATAGAGGCGCGCATACCGCCCACGGTACGGTGCCCTTTCAGATTTACCAGCCCGGCGGCTTCCGCTTCTTTAACAAATTTGGCGTCCAGATCGGCGTTGCCGGTGACAAAGGGCACATTCATCAGGGAGCGGTCCTCCGGCACCGCGGTGCCGTGGAACAGCTTGGAGTTATCCAAAAAGTCATACAGCAGCTTTGCCTTTTCCTGGTTGCGCTTTTCCATCGCTTCCAGGCCGCCCAGCGCTTTGATCCACTCCAGTACCAGTTTGCAGATATAAATGCACCAGCAGGGGGGCGTGTTGTAAAGGGAGTCCGCGTCTGCCTGGACTTTATAGTTCATCATCACCGGGGTGGTGGGGCGTGCGTTGCCCAGCAGATCCTCCCGGATAATGGCCACCACCAGTCCGGCAGGCGCCACATTCTTTTGGGCGCCGAAGTACACCATGCCGAATTTGCTGATGTCCAGCGGTTGGGACAGAGCACAGGAGGACACATCGGCGATGAGCACCTTGTCGCCCACCGGCGGCAGCTCCTTATATACCGTGCCGTAAATGGTGTTGTTCATACAAATATACACATAGTCCGCATCGTCCCGGAAGTCGGCGGCTGCGGTCTTGGGAATATAGCTAAAGGTTTTGTCTGCAGAGGAGGCTACGGCCTGCACATCGCCGTACTTCTGGGCCTCCTGATAGGCTTTCTTAGCCCACTGGCCGGTGATGATATAGTCCGCCTTGCCGCTGCCGTTCATAAAGTTCAGCGGAATGGCAGAGAATTGGGCGGAAGCGCCGCCCTGCAAAAAGAGCACCTTGTAGTTGTCCGGCACCTGGTACAGCTCCCGCATCAGTGCCTCAGCGTCTTTGATAATTTTATCAAAGGTCTTGGAGCGGTGGCTCATCTCCATAACGGATTGGCCGCTGCCCCGGTAGTCCATCATTTCGGCGGCTGCGGTTTGTAACACCTGCTCCGGCAGGGTGGACGGTCCTGCGCTAAAATTCCATACTCTTGCCATAGTCAATATCTCCTTTGGATTTCAAATCGTGTACATACCATTATACGGCTGTTCATCTTTTTGTCAAGCAAAACCGCTGATTTTTGTAAAAAAAGCCGATAGATTGAGAAAACATTAACAATATTGTACAAATTGCAGCCAATGTTGGCGAAATTGCAGGACAGGTGTGCAGTATTTGGCAAGTGTATTCTAAAATGCGGGCAGATAAAAGTGTGACCCGATGCCCACATCGACCCCTGCATTTGTAAAAACTTTTTTGTAGGGTGCGGTGCTCCCGCCGCACCGTAATGTAAACATAAAAAAGAGCACCATGCAGGTGCTCTCATGAATGATTCTCTATTTCTGCTGCTGGTTCAGGGCGTTTTGCAGCATATTGTTCTGCTTTTTCGGCTTATAGGGGGGCGGGTTCTTCAGCTTCTTGGTCCAGCGGTTGTTTTTGGCGGTGAGCTTGTTGATCTCGTGCACCGGGCCGGCCATATATTCGGTCATATACCGGTCGGCGATCTCCATCAGCTGCGGATCATTCTTCATCTCGCCCAAAATGGTTACGCCGATAATGTCCTGCACCTCGTTGGTACCGTCCTCGTAGATCTCACCCAGCGCCTTAAACAGCTTTTTAATATCTGCCTCCCGGCCGGAGCGCATCACTTCCAGCACCCGGGGCGTACCGTATTCGGTAAAGAAGGTCTCCGGCAGAAACTCACCGTAGGTGGCAATATTGCGCTTAATCTCGTCTTTCATATCCGGGTACAGCACGCCAAAGCGGTTGGCCAGGGAGTCTACATCGTAGCTGACAACACCGTTCTTTGCCTTGGAGCGGGACACAGCCTTGGGCATTTTGATCTTGTCCAGGTCTGCCTTTTTCTTCTTAGCAAAGAGGGAGCGCACTTCCTCACTTACCTCGTTGGCTACGGACTTTACATCGCGGTCGTCCAATGCGTCCAGCTCAAACAGCGAACGGGAGACGGTGCTCCACTGGGGGTTTTCTTTCTCATAGGCGCAGTCAAATTCCAACAGCTGCTTATCTGCTACATAATGCAGGCGGTACAGCCCGTTATCACCGGCAAAGGTCAGGGCGTCCTCCGCGCCTGCCTCGCGGTTAAAGTGCAATTCGGTATTGATGGCGGCAAGCTGCTTTTCCAGCGTTGCAAAAGCCTGGTTCAGTTCCATATGGGCACTCCTTACTCGGTCATTTTTACTTGGTGCAAAGTATTATAGCATTTTTTGCCCCCTTTGTCACGCTTTTTTATGAAGTTGGGTAGAGGGTGGTTGGTTTTGCCGATATTTTTTCTAAAAAGGCATAGATTTTAATAGAAGATGACGGTTGCGCCGGCGTATCTTCTGTGGTACAATATTATAATCAATTTTGATTTAGGAGCAGTTTTGCATGAATAAAATCACATTGGGTGTGTTGTTCGGCGGCGTATCCTCCGAGCACGACATCAGCACCGTATCGGCAAAGGGAATTCTCTCTGCCATTGACAAAGAAAAATATAACCTGGTTTTGCTGGGGATCACCAAAGAGGGGCGTTGGTTCCTGTTTGATGATGATATTGACTTGCTGCCGGAGGACCGGTGGCTCACTTCTCCCAGCTTGGTGCCTGCCTGGATCAGCCCGGATCGAAGCGTGCACGGTGTGGTGACCGCTAAGGGCGACACCATTCGTTTGGACGCCGTGTTTCCGGTGCTCCACGGCAAGAACGGCGAGGACGGCACCGTTCAGGGACTGCTGCAACTGGCGGGCATTCCCTTTGTAGGGTGCGATGCGACCGCCTCCGGTGTGTGTATGGATAAGGCGGTGACCAACGCCGTGGCAGACGCAGTGGGCATTGCCCAGGCCAAGTGGTGCGCCTACACCCGCTTTGCTTACGACAGCGACCGAGAGGGCTGCCTGCAAGCGGCGGAGGAGAAGCTGGGCTATCCGATTTTTGTAAAGCCTGCCAACGCCGGTTCCTCTGTGGGCATTACCAAGGCTACGGATCGGGAGAGCCTGGTGCGTGGTATGGAAGTGGCTTTTGCTGAGGATAAAAAAGCAGTGCTGGAAGCGTGTGTTGTGGGCCACGAGGTAGAGTGTGCCGTCATGGGCAACGATACCCCTATTGCCGCCCAGGTAGGCGAGATCGTGGCAGCTGCGGACTTTTATGATTTTGACGCCAAGTATAATAATCCCCAAAGTGAGCTGCATATTCCGGCGGATCTAAGTCCGGAAAAGCTGGAAGAAGTGCGTGCGGCTGCTTTGCGTGCCTACGGAGCCATGGGCTGTGAGGGCCTGAGCCGTGTGGATTTCTTTGTTACTTACGACGGGGAGCAGGTGCTGCTCAATGAGATCAACACCATTCCCGGTCAAACCCCGATCAGTATGTACCCCAAGCTGTTTGAGGCGGTGGGTGTGCCGTACAGCGAGCTGATTGATCGGCTGGTGGCCTACGCGCTGGAACGGGGTGCCGTATGACGGAGAAGCAGACGGACACCCGGGATGTGGTGCTGGAGATCGTGGGCACCCAGCGGCTGAACGGGGACAGCGACAAGATTGAGCTGACCACCGTGGGTACGCTGCAAACGGAGCCGGAGACGCTGGTGTTTCGATACACGGAGCAGCAGGAGCCGCCGGAGGAGCCTATTTATGTGCAGGTGCGCCTGCGCCGGGATCAAACGGAGGCGGAGATTCTGCGTACCGGCGCCTATGGCTCTTGTCTGACCATTGCCAGAGGGCAGCGGAATTTGTGCCGCTACGGCACGCCTTACGGCGATGTGCTCATGGGCATTTACGGCAAGGCGGTGGAAATTCAGGAGAATGCCGCCGACGGCCGGGTGCAGCTGCGTTATGAAATTGACATTAACGGCACTTTGGCCTCTAAAAATCAACTGAAAATTGACTACCGGATCACCGGGTCGCAAGGAGAATGAGCCATGTCTAAATTGGTTAAGCAAACGGAATTGGAATTAAAAGAGAAAATTATGGACGCTTTGGGTCGCGCCGTGGCGGACGGTGTGTTGGACGAGGCACCCCTGCCTGCCTTTATTATCGAAGTGCCCAAGGAGCGCCAAAACGGCGACTACTCCACCAATGTGGCCATGGCCGGTGCCAAGGCATTCCACAAGGCGCCCCGGGTGATCGCCCAGGCCATTGTGGATCGACTGGATCTGGCAGACACTGTGTTTGACCGGGCAGAGATCGCCGGTCCCGGCTTTATCAATTTCTTCCTGGGCAACCGGTTTTATGCCGCTGTGCTGGAGGATTTGATGGCGCAGGGCGAGAATTACGGCCGCTCGGATTACGGCAAGGGCAAGCGTGTGCTGGTGGAGTTCGTCTCTGCCAATCCCACCGGGCCTATGCACATCGGCAATGCCCGGGGCGGCGCGATCGGCGACTGCCTGGCAGCTGTGCTGGATTGGGCCGGATATGATGTGCAGCGGGAGTTTTATGTGAACGACGCCGGCAATCAGATTGAGAAGTTTGCCACTTCCCTGGAAGTGCGCTATTTGCAGCATTATGACCCGGCGGTGGAGCTGCCGGAGGACGCCTACAAGGGCGTGGACATTGTGGAGCACGCCGAGAATTTCATCAAGGAATACGGCGACCGGTATGTGAACGCGCCCGCAGAGGAGCGGCGCAAGGCGCTGGTGGATTTTGCCCTGCCTAAGAACATTGCCGGGCTGGAGCGGGACCTGGGCGCCTACCGCATTCAGTATGACCGCTGGTTCAAGGAGTCCTCCCTTCATGAGGACGGCTCTGTGCAGCGGGTGATTGACGCATTGAAAGAAAAGGGCGTTACCTATGAGCAGGACGGCGCCTTGTGGTTCAAGGCCAGCGAATTCGGCAACGACAAGGACATTGTGCTGGTGCGTGCCAACGGCATTCCCACTTATATTGTGCCGGATATTGCTTATCATTATAATAAGCTGGTGACCCGCGGCTATGATAAGGCCGTGGATGTGCTGGGTGCGGATCACCATGGCTATGTGCCGCGGATGAAGGCGGCGCTCACCGCCCTGGGCCTGGACGCCAACCGTTTGGATTGTGTGATTATGCAGATGGTACGCCTGGTGCGGGACGGCGAGACCATTAAGCTGTCTAAGCGTTCCGGCAAGGCGATTACTTTGAATACCTTGCTGGAGGAAGTGCCCATTGACGCGGCCCGCTTCTTCTTTAACCTGCGGGAGCCAAACTCCCACTTCGATTTTGACCTGGAGCTGGCAGCCAGCACTTCTAATGAGAACCCGGTGTACTATGTGCAGTACGCCCATGCCCGCATTTGCTCTATTTTGCGCAAGGCGGCAGAGGAAGGCGTGACCCTGCGCACCCCCACTACCGCGGAGCTGGAGCAGCTGACGGCGCCGGAGGAGCGGGAGCTGATCCGCCACTTGGCCGCCCTCACCGACGATGTGGTCACGGCCGCCAAGACCTACGACCCGGCCAAGATTACCCACTATGTGATCGACCTGGCCACCCTGTTCCACAAATTCTACAATGCCCAGCGGGTCATGGTAGAGGATGAGGGGCTGATGCAGGCACGGCTGTATCTGTGTACCGCCGTAAAGAATACCATTCGCAATGTACTTACCATGCTGAAGATCAGCGTGCCGGAGCGTATGTAAGCGGCGCTTGAGGTGAAGCTATGAACAGAAAAATTTTGTACGCAGTGGGCGACCGTCTGCTGCGCTATGTGTACAAGAACCCCCGCCGCAATTTGGTGAAGCTGGTGAAGGTTGGCAAGCTGGTGGCCGGCAAAATGTTCCCCCCCAGCACTTTTACCAAGCCCATTGAGATTATTGAGGATGAGGACAATGTGTGGCACCAATTCCTGTTTCGCGGGCTGGACGAGGTGGACCCGGCTCTGTTTCGCCGCATTGCGCTGACCTTTGCCATTGATCTGGGCTACTTTGGCACCAAGGCTCTGCGTGCCAACCGGGAGAAGGAGCACTGCAACATTCCCTGGGTGGTGCTGATGGATCCCACCAGTGCCTGCAATCGCCATTGCAAAGGCTGCTGGGCGGCGGAATACGGCCATAAGTCCAACCTGACCTTGGACGAAATGCGTCGCATTGTGCGGGAGTGCAAGGCACTGGGTACCCATTTCTTTATGTACACCGGCGGCGAACCGCTGATCCGCAAGGCGGATATTATAACGGTAGCAAAGGAGAACCCGGACTGCCTGTTTTTGACCTTCACCAACGGTACGCTGGTGGATGATGCCTTTTGTGAGGATATGAAGGCCTGCGGCAATTTGGCACTGGCTCTGTCCGTAGAGGGCAGCGAAGAGACCACGGATGCCCGCCGGGGCGCAGGCTCCTATCGGGACACGATGGCGGCCATGGCACTGCTTAAAAAGCACGGCTGCCTGTTTGGCGTGTCCGTCTGCTACACATCGCAAAACTGCGAAGCGGTCACTTCCGACGCCTTTTATGACACCCTGATTGAGGCCGGTGCCCGCTATGCCTGGTACTTCCACTATATGCCGGTGGGCAGCGACGCAGATCAGAATTTGCTGCTCTCCCCGGAGCAGAGGGAGCATGTGTACCGCACCATTCGAGAGAAGCGGGACGGCAAGAACGGCAAGCCTATCTTTACTGTGGATTTCCAAAACGACGCGGAGTTTGTAGGCGGTTGTATTGCCGGTGGGCGCAACTACTTTCACATCAATTCCGAGGGTGACGCGGAGCCTTGTGTGTTTATCCATTACAGCGACTCCAATATTCGGCAAAAGAGCATTAAAGAATGTTTGCAGTCACCGCTGTTTTACGAATATTACAAGGGCCAGCCATTTAATAACAATATGCTGCGGCCCTGTCCTATGCTGGAAAATCCGGCGGCTCTGCGGCGGATCGTCAGCCAAACCGGCGCCAAGTCCACCAACTTCCTGGCCCCGGAGAGCGCCGAGGCGCTGTGCGCCAAGTGCGATGCTTATGCTGCCGCCTGGGCGCCTACCGCCAAGCGTATTTGGGAGGAGAAAAGCCGCTTCCGGCCCTTTACCCAGTATTATCGGGACACCCCGGAGGGCAAAACGGACAGCGAGGTGCAAAAGCTGCAAAACCTGCCCCTGCCTACGGAGAAATAAAAGAGAACATAAAATGAAAAAGCGCACGACCCTGTATGGTCGTGCGCTTTTGTGTGCACTTATTCAAAATTGGTTTCTACGATCTTCAGCACCTGCTCCCGGGAGGGAAAGTCCACATAGGTGGTGCCGTAGTACACGCCCTTTTTCAGCGGATAGTCCATAAATTTGGCGTTGATATATTTGGCATTGCGCCGTGGTCCTTTCAGCCCACCGGCGGTGGACAGGTAGTTGATCACATACTGCCCGCCAAAGGCCGTGCGCTGCTCTAAGAACGGCCGGATCACCTGGGCCCAGCGGGGTTTGGGCTTGTATTTGAACCGATCCTGTATAATAAAGTCTGCCGTGCCGGTACACAGGGGCAGCGCCGTGGGAATCACCTCCGGCTGTTCCACCCAGGTGGAAAAGTCAATGCCGGTGTTGTGGCGGGTAAAGTCCGGCTTAGGCTCCATTTTGCACCGACGGATCAGCACCAGCTTGCCTCGGGCGGCGCCAAGGTGGGTACCCGATCCTCTAAGTACCAATAAGGCTCTTTGCCCTTGATATAGGTATAAAACAGGTTGTCGAAGCACTGCTCGTTCTCTTTGCCGTTGTCGTTTTTAAACTGGAACACTACCGCTTCGCCCGGGCATTCGTCTAAAAAGCGGTAGCACTGGGACAGCACATCGCCCATATCCATCAGGTTGGCCCGGTGGCAGGAGTGGTTGTAGGCAGGGAATATGCCGTGCACCATGGTTAGGCACTTGCCGTCCGCCCGCACGCGGATATCCAGCGCCCGCACCCCCAAAAGCAGCTGCTCATAGACGGTTAGGTCTTGGCAGCAAAAGAAATGGGGCAGTCGAATGTGCTGGGTCACGCAGTCGTGGGTGCCGCACAGGTTCAGCGCCAGTAGATCGCTGCCGTCCGGCAGGTTCTGCATCCAATTTTTTAGATCAATTCCCATTGTTATCACCGCCTATATTTTAACATCTTTTGACAGGAATTGCAAATTTCTGCGGTATCGGTTATAATCAAGGGGAAGAGGGGGCGCTGTATATGGTGCTTTTTGATGAGACGCGGGTGCTGAACCCGCAGGCGGACAAGACCAATGTGGCTTTGTCTTTTGCCGTTCCGCCCGGGCTGACAGCCTTGCAGGTGGAATTTACTTACGATCCGCCTACCCCGCCGGAGCCGGTGGCGGTAGAGGCGGTAAAGGCTGCGCTGGCCCGGTATGCGCGGGCGGTGGTGCAAAAGGATCCGTATGCCTATTTGCCGGTGTATAATTTAGTCACCCTGTCTTTGGATGACCCGGCGGGCTATCGAGGCGCTGCCCATCGGCGAGCCACCGAGCAGTGCCATCGACTGACGGCAGAGAGTGCGTCGCCCGGCTTTTTGCCCGGCGAATTGCGCCCGGGGCAGTGGCAGGCAGTACTCAGCGCCCATTGTGTGCTGTGTCCGGTGACTTGCCGTGTGCGTGTGATCGGGGAGGAAACGGAATGAGTTATTTGCCTTGCGAACTTCACTGCCACAGCATCCATTCTGATGGGAGCTTTTCTGTGGCGGAACTGCTGCGCCGTGCGTATGATGACCACCTGGCGTTGATCGCTTTGACCGACCACAACACTGTCTCCGGTCACGGGGAGCTGGATGACAGCATTACCCCCGCTGTGCCGGGCATTGAGTGGACCACCTTTTTTGGCCACATGCTGGTGCTGGGCGCCAGGGACTTTGTGGACTGGCGGGACGCAGTGCCTGCCAATATAGACGACAAGATCGATCAGGTGCACGCGGCCGGCGGCCTGTGCGGCGTGGCCCATCCGTTTCAGTTGGGCTCGCCTATCTGTACCGGCGGGCGCTGGGCCTTTGATGTGCAGGACTGGAACCGGGTGGATTACCTGGAGGTATGGCACGATGCTTTTGGCCCGGACAACGGCGAAAACGTCCCGGCAACGGAGCTGTGGAAGTCCTTGCTGGACAAGGGCTATCATCTGCCCATCACCTACGGTCGGGACTGGCACCGCCAGTCGGATCGGCACTTTGGGGTCACCTATTTGAATATGGAAGAACCGACGGCAGCTTGTGCGTTGGAGGCCATCCGCGCCGGGCGCACGGTGGTTAGCTTCGGCGCCAAATTCTTCTTTCGGGTGCACCGTTGGGGCGAAACTTACGGCATTGGCGGCACCCTCAAGCGGGGGCGGGTAATCTTCAGCTTTTTTACGGATTTGCACGCCCGGCGTAAGGACGAGAGCGACGAGCCGGTAAGTTACGACACCATTCGCATTATTACGAATGGCAACAAGTGTGTGCTGGAGACGGCGGTCACCGAGCGCCACGCCCGGCTGACCCTGGAGCCGGGACACTGGTACATTTGCGAGTTGTGGGGTGCCGTTGGGGGCGAAAAGCAGCCCCTGGCCATCACTTCTCCCATTTATACAGAATAAAAAGGCACCGTAACGGCTTTCGTTACGGTGCTTCTTTGCTTTTAGCGGCGCAGCAGGCGCTCCCGCTCTTTGTAGTCCGGCAGCACGCTTTCCACCAGCCGGTAAAAGGCAGGGGAGTGGTCGTGGTGGCGAATGTGACACAACTCGTGCACCACCACATAGTCTATGGCTGCCTGTGGGTACTGCATCAGGTAGAGGGAAAAGCAGATGCTGTTCTTCCCGTTGCAGGAGCCAAAGCGCTTTTTTGCACTTGTTATCTTGATCCCGGTGGGGGTTACGCCCAGAATTTGGCTGTAATAGGCCACCCGAGGCGGCAGTTCCGCTTTGGCCCGTCGGCGCAGCGCTTCCACTTCCGCTTCCGTTAAGGGCGGATGTGCCTGTAAGTAGGCGGCCTTGGCGGCTTTTTGTCGGCTGATCCAGTCCGCCTTTTGGGCGATAAAGTGATCAATGGCTCGATCAGTGACCCACAGGGGCGCTTTTACGGCGATTTGCAGATTATCGTCAATGGACAACTCTATGCTCTTTCGCCGGGAGCGGGTAATATGCACGCCCTCCATCAGCGAATCCAAATGGGGTTGGTGAACGCCCAGAAAAATGGAGGCAGATCGGCCACATCCGCGTGGAGATATTTTTCCTCCACCGTGTGGTACAGAGCCCGCATGACCGGGCGGAAGGTGTAGTCGATTTCTGCCCGAATAAAGCCCGGCTGCCGAATTTCAAAATCCAGTTCCATCCGGTCGCTGCTTTGTGCGGCGGTGTGTTCCAGGATCACATCGTTGTTGTTAAACACCTTGATGGTGTGGCCTTTTTTGAACTTTGTCACCGCCACCTTACCGGTTAGGCCGGGTGCGTAGGATACCGTGTCGCCCACATTGGCGTCCCCTACGGTCAGGTAGATCATACTGGTGCCCGGTTTGTTGGTTACCACGGAGCGACCCTCTCGCAGTGCCTGCAAAACAGTTTCCTCTGTTTTGGCGGTGGTGTGCACAATGGTGGTGGGGTTGGCCAGCAGCTTCAGCGGGCCAATGTCCTTGTGAAAGTCGGAGCCGCCCACCGCTGCAATGTGGTTGCCTTGCAGCAGCTGGTTGTGCCACCAGTTCATATTTTTAATATTATCCGAGTGCTGAATGGTGTTCCACACTTCCACGCAGTCAAAGTGGAAGTGCTCCAGATCCATGTGGAACCCGCACATAGAGCAAAACGGGTGATTGACGGAGATGGTGGCCCCTGCCTCCCGGCAAGGCGCCAGCACCGCGTCATAGTCCTCTACGGTTTTTAAGATGTACGGCGGATCTTGGGGCACCTTTTTGCCCCAAACATTGATGTGACCCAGATCGTCGGTGATCTCCTGCCCCTGCATGACCAGCAAATTTTTGTCCGTATAGCTGGCCTTTACGGTGTTGTAGTTGTGGTCGGTGATAATGGCGTAGTCCAGCCCTGCCTGCTGGCACGCTTCTACCAGCTGACCGGGGGTCAGCTTGCCATCGCTGTTGCAGGTGTGCAGGTGGGTGTCGCCTTTGAGCCAAATGCGGTTTTCCATAATGTTCACTCCTGTATGCGTTCTTAGATGCAATTATCTGTGTCGGCACCGGCCGATGGGGTTACGATTTGGGGTCGATCAGCGCTTCCAGCCGGTCATTGTCCCGGGCAAAGCGCCGCTGGCTCACCATTACTACCAGCGTGTCGCCTGCGTGGAGAGTGGTGTCGCCCTTAGGGGTCACGGCAGTGTCACCCCGCTCAATGCTGACGATCAGGCAGTGGCGGCCCCAGTCAATATCTTTAATGCACTTGCCGTCCAGGGCACTGCCCAGGGGGAGCACATAGGTCTTGAGCACCTTTTCGCCGGGACGGTTGCGGCGGGCAGCCGCCTTGTCCTCCGGGCGCAGCAGATTTTCCAGCAGCGCAGTGTAAATGGGCGTGCTGCCCAGCAGATCTGCCAGCGTGTAGCTGGTCAGGCTCACCACTGCCAGCGGCAGCAGACTGTCCAGGTTGCCGGTCATTTCAAATACCAGGATAATGCCGGTCATGGGCGCACGCACAATGGCGGCAAAGAACCCGGCCATAGACACCACCACCAGCTCCTGCCACAGCTCCGGCGCCAGCCCAAACCAGGCAATGGCCGCCTCGGCATAGATGGCGCCCAGGTAAGTCCCCAGAATCAGCAGCGGGAAGAAGATGCCGCCCGGTGCGCCGGAGGCAAAGGACAGCAGGGAAAATAGAAATTTGCCCAGCAGCAGTAAAATCAGAATTTTAATGGTGGGGTGCTCTTGCAGCAGCAGGGTCACCATGGTGTGGCCGCCGCCCAGCAGTTGGGGCACGAACAGCCCCAGCACGCCGCTGCAAACGAAAACCAGCATCATACGCACCGGTGCTTTGATCTTGCCGATCCATTTTTGGCCCAACAACATGAGGCATTGTAGCCCACGCCGGCCAGCCCCAGCACGATTCCTAATAGCAGCAGGATCCAGTAGCTCTTTAACGGAATGTCGGCGGTGGTGTAGTGGAACACCGTGTTTTGACCGAAAAACAGCTTGGAAATATAGTCTGCCGTAATGGTAGACACAATGCCCATGCACAGAATGTTGCCGTCCAGGGTTTTGTGAATCTCCTCCAGGGTGAACATCATGCCCGCCAGCGGGGCGTTAAATGCCGCTGCCAGTCCGGCACCGCCGCCGCAGCTGATCATGCGCAGCTGCGTGGTTTTGTCCGCCTTGGTAACCTTGGCAATCCCTTTGGCCGCCATACCACCCAGCTGAATACTGGGACCTTCGCGCCCCAGACTCAGTCCGCTGAGAATGGACAGGGTGCCGCCGGCGATCTTTGCCAACAGCACTTGCCACCAGGGGGCGTCCAGGTGACCGCGAATTTCCCCGGTGATTTGGGGAATACCGCTGGAGGACGACAGAGGCTGCCATCGCACCAGCCAAGAGACCAGGTAGCCGATCCCCGCCAGTGCCGCTAAGAACAGTGCAATGTACAGCGGCTTGCCGGCAATGGCGGTGAGTACCGCATGGTTGGCGCTTTCCGCTTTGCTCAGCAGGAAGCGGTAGAGAGCGGACACCAAACCGGCAACCACGCCCACTTCCAGCCCTCGCACAATGAGGAAGAAGGTCTCTGTGCGGTGATGTTCGATTTTGCGAAAGGTAGATTTTTCTTTTTTTCTCATAAATTTGCAGGCAAACGCCTATTCCCTTGTCGAAATTTACTAAATAATTATAGCATAAATTCGCCGATTTGCAAAAAAAGTTAAAATTTGGTGTCAACATACAAATCAACCTTGCAAATCGGGGGCTTTCGTATTATCATAATTCTATCATTTTATTTCTGTTTCGACAAGGATTTTAGGATGGAAGCATTAAAAAAGAAAATTCTCGCCGAGGGCGAGGTCTATGAAGGTAATATTCTTAAGGTGGATTGCTTTTTGAACCACCAGATCGACTTTCCGTTTATGAAAGAGGTGGGGCGGGAGTTCCACCGTCTTTATAAGGATGCCGGGGTGAACAAAATTCTCACCATTGAGGCCTCCGGCATTGCCGTGGGCAGCGTGGTAGCGCTGGAGTTCGCCTGCCCCTTGGTCTTTGCCAAAAAGAGCAAGACCAAGAACATTGCCGGCGATGTGTATAAGACCCAGGTGGCGTCCTTTACTCACGGCACCACCTATGATGTGATGGTGTCCAAGCGGTTTTTGACCCCGGAGGATCGGGTGCTGATCGTAGACGACTTCCTGGCGGTGGGCAATGCCCTGCGGGGGCTCATCGACCTGGTGCACCAAAGCGGCGCCACCCTGGTGGGCTGCGGCACCGTGATCGAGAAGGGCTACCAGCACGGCGGCGATCAGCTGCGTGCCGAGGGTGTTCGGGTGGAGTCCCTGGCCATCGTGGAGTCCATGGACCACACCACCGGGCAGATCTGTTTTCGGGATTAAAGTGGTTATAGGCACGCAAGTGCATGTAATAAATAATTACTATAGCGGAGGAAACAAAAATGAGAATGGCAAAGAAACTTGTTGCTGTTGTTCTTGCAGTTGTTTTGGTGGTTTGCGCGTTTGCAGGCTGCTCCAACAGCGGCGGATCAAAGAGCACCGAGAAAAAGGGCGTGAGCGCAGATGTGATTGCGCGTGCGGACATTAAGTCGGATGTGACTGTTCCGAAGGACTTTAAAATCGGTCTGATCTGCCTGCACGATGAGAACTCAACTTATGACAAGAACTTTATTGACGCAATGAAGTCAACGGCTTCCGGCATGGGCCTTAGCGACGAGCAGGTTGTAATCGTAACCAATATCCCTGAGACTGGCTCTGATTGTTACGATGCTGCCGTTGATCTGGCTAAGAACAAGAAGTGCAATGTAATCTTTGCCGATTCATTCGGCCATGAGAGCAATCTGCTGAAGGCTGCAAAGGAATATCCCGATGTGCAGTTTTGCCACGCAACGGGTACATCTGCAAAAACGGCAGGCGTTAAGAACTTCCACAACGCATTTGCCGCTATCTATGAGGGCAGATATGTTGCAGGTGTTGCTGCCGGCATCAAGCTCAATGAGATGATCAAAGAGGGCAAAATCACTGCAGATCAGGCCGTTATCGGTTATGTTGGCGCCTTCACTTATGCAGAGGTTATTTCCGGCATGACTTCCTTCTATCTTGGTGCAAAAAGCGTTTGTCCTTCTGCAACCATGAAGGTTCGTTACACCGGTTCTTGGTATGATCAGGCTTTGGAGCAGGAAGCGGCTACTTCCCTGATTGAGCAGGACAAGTGCGTTCTTATTTCTCAGCACGCAGATTCACTGGGTGCACCCACGGCTTGCGAGCTGAAGGGCGTCCCGAATGTTTCTTACAACGGTTCCACCTATGAAGCAGGCAAAAATACATTCATCGTTTCTTCTGCCATCAACTGGGCACCGTATTTCCAGCTGATCATTGAAAACACGGTGAAGGGCGAAGAAATCCCCACAAACTGGGTTGGCACGATTGCAACGAATTCCGTGGTACTCTCCGGTGTGAACCAGGATGTTGTTGACGGCGAATCCACCGTTGCAGAGCTGAACAAGGTAATTGACCAGCTGAACGCAGGCACATTGCATGTGTTTGATGTGAACAACTTTACAGTAACGGTTGACGCAAAGAACAAATTGAATGCCAACGCAAAGGTTGACGAGAACAAACACCTGACGGAATATATGGCTGACATTGACGGCGACTATGTTGGCGACACCAATGTGGTTCACGACGGCTACTTCGATGAGTCCGGCGACAGCTTCCGTTCTGCTCCGTACTTCGATATCATTATTGATGGTATCACCAATATCAACACGAATTACGGTGGCTGATAATATCAAATAAAACGTAGACGGATACAAGGGGGCTTTTTTAACCCCCTTGTATCTGTATAATCTGCATCATTTGTCGGGAGGGCTACCTTGAACGCATTAGAGCTAAAAAATATTACAAAAACTTTTGGTGCTGTTTATGCAAATAAAAATGTCAGCATTGATGTTAAACAAGGGGAGATTTTATCCATTCTCGGCGAAAACGGCTCGGGTAAAACAACCCTGATGAATATGGTCGCCGGAATTTATTTTCCGGACGAGGGCCAGATCTTTGTTAACGGCAAAGAGGTGGTTATCAAATCACCTAAGGACGCATTTGACAACAAGATCGGTATGATTCACCAGCATTTTAAGCTGGTCGATGTTTTTACAGCTACGGAAAACATTGTTCTTGGAATTGAAAACGAAAAGTTCAACTTAAAGGAATCCAAAAAGAGGGTAAAAGCCATTACCGAAAAATATGGATTCGTTGTGGATTTAAACAAAAAAATATATGAGATGTCTGTGTCGGAAAAACAGACAGTCGAAATCATCAAGGTGTTGTACAGAGGCGCCGATATTCTGATTTTGGACGAACCTACGGCGGTTTTAACACCTCAAGAAACGAGAAAATTATTCGACGTTCTTCGCAAAATGCGCGAGGACGGAAAGTCGATTATCATTATTACCCACAAACTCAATGAGGTTCTTGAAATCTCCGACAGAGTGACCATCCTGCGCAAAGGCGAATTGGTGGGCACGGTGGATACAAAGGACGCAACGGAGCAGTCCCTGACCGAAATGATGGTGGGCCAAAAGATTGAGCTGAATATTCATCGGGACCAGCCGGAGAATGTAAAGGAAAGACTGGTTATTGAAGACCTTTCCGTTATCAAAAAAGACGGCACGGTGGCTCTTGATAATGTGCAGTTTACGGCTTACGGCGGAGAGATTTTGGGCATTGCCGGTATCTCCGGCTGCGGGCAAAAGGAGCTGCTGGAGTCCATCGCCGGCTTGCAAACCGCCACAAAGAAATCAAGTATCTTATATAAGCCCGATGATTTGGGCCCGCAGCAGCTTGTAGGCAAAACACCAAAGGAAATCCGGAATTTGGGTATTGCCCTTTCCTTTGTGCCAGAGGATCGTCTGGGCATGGGTCTGGTCGGCAATATGGATATTGTTGACAATGTGATGCTCCGCTCCTATAAGGAGGGCAAGAGCGCTTTCCTGAACAGAAAAGCGCCTAAGAATAAGGCGGATGACATTATCAACGAATTGGAGGTTGTTACGCCCAGCGCAAACACCCCGGTAAGGCGGCTTTCCGGCGGCAACATTCAAAAGGTGCTTGTGGGTAGAGAAATTGCGCTCCAGCCCAAGGTTCTGATGGTAGCATATCCTGTACGAGGACTGGATATTAACTCTTCTTATACGATCTATAATCTGTTAAACCAGCAAAAGGACGAGGGCGTTGCCGTGATTTTTGTCGGCGAGGATTTGGATGTGCTTTTGCAGCTGTGCGACAGAATCGTTGTGATGTGCTCTGGTAAGGTTACAGGTGTGTTAGACGCAAGAAAAACGACAAAAGAAGAAATAGGATTATTGATGACAAAGACGGGAGGCGCTGATATTGACAAGCAAGACTAAAACAAAAGAACCGCTTATCCGCATTTCTAAGCGCACCGATGTTTCATTCAAGACCGGAATTCTTGTAAGAGCCGTCGCAATTCTCCTGGCGCTGATTGTATGCGGAATTGTTACAAAGATTTTCACAGGGGACGATCCCTTATCCATTTTTAAGACGATCGTGTACGGCGCTTTCGGCGAGGGCAGACTTTTGGTTACCATTCATGAAGTTGCGATTTTGCTTTGCGTCTCCCTTGCAGTCACGCCTGCGTTTCGCATGCGGTTTTGGAATATCGGCGCGGAGGGTCAGGTGCTCATGGGTGCGTTGTCCACAGCCATGTGTATGTTCTATCTTGGCGGCAAGGTGCCGGAGGGCGTACTGATTCTGATTATGACTGTCTGCGCCATTGTTTCTGCGGCCATTTGGGCGGCCATTCCGGCATTTTTCAAGGCGCATTGGGGCACGAATGAAACCTTGTTTACGCTGATGATGAACTATGTTGTTATTCAGCTGATTGAGTATTTCTTAAAGATAGCGGATAAATCCGGCTCTAATGTAGTTGGCCCCGATTTGTTGTCCCACGGTTGGTTCCCACAGATTTTTCATACCAATTATTTGCTGAATATTCTGATTGTGGTAGCCATGACGGTCATTCTTTACATTTACCTGAAATACAGCAAGCACGGCTACGAAATCTCTGTAGTCGGCGAAAGTGAGAATACGGCAAGATATATCGGCATCAATGTAAAGAAGGTTATCATAAGAACCATGGCGTTGTCAGGCGCCATTTGCGGTGTGGCCGGCCTTTTACTTGTTGGCGGTTCATCTCACTCCATCGGCTCCAACCTGGCCGACGGCCGCGGCTTCACAGCCATTATGGTGTCCTGGCTGGCAAAGTTTGACCCCATTGTTATGGTGCTTACCTCCTTGCTTTTGGTGTTCCTGGAAAGAGGCGCCGATGAGGTTTCTTCCAAATTTGGTCTGAATGCTGACTTTTCAGATATTTTAACGGGAATTATTCTTTTCTTTATTATCGGCTGTGAATTCTTCATCAATTACAAGATTCACTTTAGAAGCAAGTCAAAAACTGCAGAGGAGAAGTAATATGGATTTAACGTTTCAATTTATTTCCCGTGCCATAATGCAGGGCACACCTTTGCTTTATGGCGCAACCGGAGAAATTTTAACTGAAAAATCGGGAAATCTGAATTTAGGTATTCCCGGCATTATGTATGTTGGTGCCATATCCGGTGTTATCGGCGGCTTTTTCTACCAAACAAATGCAGCTTATGTCAATTCGTTTTTGGCCGTCCTTATTCCGCTTTTGTCCAGCATCTTGGGTTCCTTATTGGTTTCGCTGCTTTACTGCTTTTTGACGGTAACCCTTCGTGCAAACCAAAATGTAACCGGTCTGGCCATTACCACCTTCGGCGTTGGTTTTGGTAATTTCTTCGGCGGCTCACTGATCAAGGTTTTGAAAAGCGATGTGCCATATCTTGCCTTGGGCGAAATTGCCGGCGCTTATAAGACTGAGCTGCCTTTTGCCGCCAATATGAGCGCTTTTGGCAAAATGTTTTTCTCCTATGGCTTTATGGTTTATCTGGCGATTATTATTGCACTGATCAGCGATTTTGTTTTAAGAAAAACGAAGGTGGGCCTGCAGCTGCGCGCCGTTGGCGAAAATCCTGCAACGGCTGATGCCGCCGGCATCAATGTGAATGCGTATAAGTATGCGGCAACCTGTATCGGCGGTGTGATCTCCGGTTTGGGTGGTTTGTATTATGGTGATGGATTTACAGCAACGGGCATTTGGTCAAATAACG
>ENA-OQCO01000223-OQCO01000223.1-human-gut-metagenome-genome-assembly--contig:-NODE-223-length-33707-cov-3.594014_pt1 | contig 33707 bp, 40 predicted proteins | sample MGYA00242500_ERZ504582 | MGnify/ENA primary metagenome ERZ504582 (study PRJEB26092, sample SAMD00036346) | human gut metagenome | host: Homo sapiens | study: EMG produced TPA metagenomics assembly of... | reverse complement strand
ATACTCTCGATACAGAGTATTATGAAATGGTTGCTTCAAGTATTGCTGCAACTGATTTATCACCAAATGAACTTAGAACCTCTCGATATTATATTCAAAAAAAGACTCCCTTCTTTGTTAATGGGGAAAGATACTTTGAAGTTACGTTGCAATTAGCTGGGTTATATGCAACTAAATTTAATCGGATAACTGTATATACCAAGAAAAACATATCAACCAATTACTCAATACAAATTGCATATGCTAATGCTGAAATCAATCTTTGGAGTGTAAAAAGTAAAATCAAAGTAGTAACGAATTGGAAAGTATCTATTGACCCTTCGTGTTTAAATAAGCTAGGTAAAATTTTGAACATAAACATGAAATTAAGCAAGAATTATGGTGAGTATAGCTCATTGATGGATTTTCTCACTCGGACAGGTATGAACCTATTTGATTTAATTAATCTGCAGGGAGATAGCTTTCAAAACGCTTTGTATCAAATATATGGTGAGACAAACACGAAGATTTTTAAGGATGTATTTATAAAACTTAGAAGAGATTATTCTTCATCTTCACACAAAAAAGGAAAGCACACAGTACGATACATATTACTAAACCTACGGGAAGAGATATTAGAATCAGTACTACCAAATGCATTTGATAAAAGATGTCTTACTGACGATCTTTATATTACGAGCAGATGCTATCCATTTGAGAAAAACCCTTTTATTTCAAATCTGGCTGGAAGAAAAACAAGCAAAAGCAGTATAAATGACATACTTGAAATAACAAATGATTCTGCTAAATTTGATACTGTACAACCTTACTTAACAATTGAAAGATTGATACGTGAAACTGGAGAACTGTATTTTGATATCGATTCAGTAGCAAGCCTAGAGGAGATAAAAAAATACAATGATAGTCTTGATAGTTGGGAGTGCAATAATGGCTTTTTAATCAATGAAGAAAACGGTTTTTTATCCATTGACTCCTACGAAAGCACAACTCTTTTAATACTTGAAAAATTATTGAAACTTTCAAAAACGACTAACAAAGGACAAAAGGAATCCAACTTACGATATCTTAGTCAATGTAATATAAATTTTGAAGATCCGTTAAAAAAGGTTGCGTTGCAAAAGTTGTTTGTAAATTCTCAAGTAATGCTTATTTACGGAGCAGCTGGTACGGGAAAGACTACGTTGATTAACCATATTTCAAATATGATGAATCAGTCAAAGAAACTATTTCTTACGAAAACGTATACTGCTTTACAAAATTTAAAAAGACTTATAGATAATCCAGGTCTTGACTCTGATTTTGTTAGTATTGATAGCTTTACAAAGACAATTACACTTACTGATTATGACATAGTTTTTGTTGACGAATGCAGCACTATAGACAATAGAACCATGAAGAGGTTACTCGAAAAAATTGATGAGAGTACGCAGCTTATTTTAGCAGGGGATATTTATCAAATTGAGTCTATCGATTTCGGTAACTGGTTTTATTATGCCAAGGATATTATTAAAACGGATTACGCCAATGTTGAACTTTTAAACACTTGGAGAACAGACAAAAAAGAGTTAAAAAGTTTATGGGATGAAGTTAGGTGTATTGAACCTATTATTACGGAAAAGCTAGCAATAGATGGTCCTTTTTCTTCTAAAATAGGGGAAGAAATATTTATACCTCAAGATGAAGATGAGATTGTACTGTGCCTAAACTATGATGGTAAATTTGGCTTAAACAATATGAACCTTTATTTTCAAAATGCAAATACTAAAAGCGATGTATACACATGGACTGAATGGACATTCAAAGTCGGAGATCCTGTGATTTTTCTCGATACCAAGCGCTCATCATTATTGTACAACAATTTAAAAGGAAAAATAGTAGATATCTCAAAAAACGATTCAGCAATATCGTTTACGCTTGATATTGACACTATTCTAACTGAGCGACAATGCAGAAATGAAAGTTTTGAATTTGTTGACATAACAGATTTTGGAACAAGGATACGTTTAGAAGTAATTGCAAATAATGATGAAACGGCAACAGACGAAGAACGAATAAAAACAATTATTCCGTTTCAAATTGCATATGCTATTTCCATTCATAAGGCACAAGGTTTAGAGTATAAATCTGTAAAGATAATTATTCCCCCTTATAACGCAGAAAAAATATCGCATTCTATTTTTTACACTGCTATAACCCGTGCAAAAGAAAAACTCAAGATATACTGGAGTGCTGAAACAATGAAAAGCGTTGTCGAAAGTTTTTCAAAAGAAAAAGTTGGACAGCACACGCTTGAATTAATAGAGAAAAAGTTGGAATAATATATAGTTTAATCAAATACACAAGTTTGAATAGATAACATGTTTATAAAATACCCAAGTTTAAGAAGTTTTAGCCTTTTCAGACTTGTTCGGTTCTAGCCTAACTATTACATCTCGATACGATAGCTTTATGTACAAAAGTACATAAATAAAAAATAATTTGAAATAAGCACATCCGAGGGTTTGGACAGTGATTTGAAAGCTGCCTGACTCTCGGTATTTTTTACTTTACTGAAACTTGTCAAAATAGAAAATATGGGATTGAGTCGATAAGTGTGAAAATTAATAGAATAAAATATACTATTAAAAGTCAGAGAAAATTTAAATATTGGGTTTCGTGTATCTTGAAAAAACAATGCCTTTATGGTATGATAGAAAAAAATCTAGAGGTGAGCGTTATGCATGGTGGATATAGAAATGGAGTTGGAAGAAAATCTGTTAATAATATAAGAAAACCCATCACAATTTATTTAGATGATAATGAGAAGGAAATGATAGAGAATTCACAATTACCGTCCAGTAAAAACTTTTCTCAAAAATGTAGAGAACTAATATATATTGGGTTGGAACAACTTGCAAAGGAGCTTAAACAGAATACAAATGAAGTAAGATATATCGACTTGTTCTGTGGACTAGGAGGTATTCGATTAGGTTTTGAGCAGGCATTGAGAGAAAAGGGACTTATTGGCAAATGTGTATTTTCTAGTGATATCAAGCCAGCTGCTTTAAAAGCATATAAAAATTATTTTGGTGAAGACGCAAGATGTGATATTACAAAAGTTCGAATTTCAAATATTCCGAACTCGAATTTTTATTAGCTGGTTTTCCTTGTCAAGCATTTTCACAGGCTGGATTAGGGATGGGTTTTCAGGATACAAGGGGAACTTTGTTCTTTGATGTAGCAAAAATATTGATGGAAAAAAAACCGCTTGGATTTGTTTTAGAGAATGTTGAAGGGCTAGTAAATCATGATAAAGGCAGAACTTTCAAAGTGATTGTCAACACGCTGATTGAATTAGGCTACAGTGTTGAGACAAAAGTACTAAACGGTAAAGACTTTGGTCTTGCACAGTCGAGAAACAGAATCTATTTTATAGGGTATAGAGGTAGAAAGGTAAATAATCTTGAAAATTTTACTGTCTCACATAGCGTTCTTAAAGATATTATAGATTATAGTATCCCAGCTAAACATACATTTTTTACAGAAAAACTATTAGAGCATTATAAAGTTGAAGAATTATATGGTAAGTCAATCAAAGATAAGCGTGGTGGTGATAATAATATTCACAGCTGGGATATAGGATTAAAGGGCGAAATTTCAGATGATCAGCGAGAACTGTTAGAGTTATTATTACGACAGAGGCGAAATAAAAAGTGGGCAGATATAATAGGAATAAAGTGGATGGATGGAATGCCGTTAACTGAAAGTATGATCAGTACTTTTTATCCCCATGAAAACCTACATGAATTGCTGACCGATTTAGTAGATAAAGGATATTTAGCCTATGAATATCCTAAACAGCTAGTAGGTAACCGAAGAATACCAGATGAAACGCTGGAGAGGGGTTATAATATTGTCACAGGCAAATTATCTTTCGAATATTCAAAAATACTTTCTCCAAATGATGTGACCCCTACACTTGTGGCTACTGATATACAAAAATTGGCAGTACCAGTACAAGATGGGCTTCGAACACTTTCTATAAATGAAGGACTTAAGCTTTTTGGTTATCCAGAAGATTATAATTTAGAGTTTTTAAAAGAAGCAGAGGCTTTTGATTTGTTAGGCAATACAGTATGTGTGCCTGTAATAAAAGCAGTTTCTGAAAAATTATTAGATACCTATTTGGAAGACAAATAAAGAATATGGCAGTTGCTAATTTTTTAAGCAACTACCATATTTTTTAATATTGTGAAACTTTTTGATACCATTCTTCCGGACTAAAGGTTAATACTGGATTAGGAAACATTTCGAATGTTTCTTTCACTGCCAGTATAAATTCCTGCTTGTTTTGAAAACACTTATCTGGTTTCTTATAGAAATTAAATGGACGCATTGCATACGGATTTCCACGTTTTACCTGGAGCCCAACTGGATATTTTGTTGTAGAAGATGTTATTTCCCATATGTGTTTCAAAAATACCTTTTGGACAGTAAACCCTTGAGAAAAACCATCGTCTTCGGGTTTATAACCTAAAATAAAATATTGTGCGTTTAGTTTTCCTGGTGATGAATATGTTGTTTCCAGAAAACTCTGAAAATTTGCTAGGTCAAAAGCGGGAGAATTATTTATATTCCAAGCTTTGACTTCTACAGCATATTCTACTCCGTTGAATTTTGCCATGAAATCTGGAAATACCTGTGTTCCACTCCCAGGTTGAATATCCACACCAATAAATTGAAACCAGTTCGGCAACCACTCTTGCAAACAATTACCTATAACATCATTGCCAGAATATACGTGATTTCTATTGGCAAAAGTAATGGTAATTGTACCATGTTGACCTTCAAGTTTTTCTTTAGAAAGTTCATACAAGTCGTTTAATGTATTGATTTTCATTTCTATACCTCCTATGATTAATTACTTGAGTTATTCGTATCTCTTACGGTTTCAAATAAATCTTCAACTTTACAATCTAATGCATCTGCTATCTTCATTAGAATATCAAGTCGAACAGGTTCATTTTTACCGAGTTTTGCGACGGAGTTAGCACTGATTTCTGCTTTCTCACGAAGGTCAGCTTTCTTCATATTCTTATCAATCATTAATTTCCAAAGTTTGTTATATTGAATTCTCATGTGTCGAGTCCTTTCTGCCCCATTGTTTTCCGAATAAAGCTTCTCCTTCAGCATCAATTTTAAGTACCTTATATTTCTGCAATAATTCATTGGTTTCTTTGCCGTAATTTTCTTCATGGTCAAAGGAAATAAAAATCTGCTTATCTTTTTCTTCAGAATATAGTTGCAATAATCTGCAAATGTTTCTATCAGAAATATATGGAAATAGCAGAGAATCGTGAGCGATTGCCGGCAGGTTTGTGAGCTTTAAAATGCTTAGGTCGTAAAACAGCATACCTTTATAGTTTGTTCCGGTTCCAGTGTTTCTTGGAGTTTCAAAGGTATAACTGTCTGCTTCATTGATTCTAATAACAGGAAAGTTGTCAATACCTTCCGAAACAAAATCACTTATTTCTGTCAGCTTTTCTTGGATTTGTACTTCTAATTCATGCAAGATGATTTTCATATGTTCTTTCAATCGTTTGTTTGCCAGCTTTTTTTCATTCTGCAGTCTATTCCTGGTGATGAATGCATCATTTTCATCTTCAAGTTTATGAATTCTGCGATCAAGCTGTGTATAGGCATCCAAAAATTCATGACTAAATGCCATAGATGGCTTAATTTCTTCAATCTGCCTTTGCAAACTTTCAACAACCTCTTCTAAAGGCTTAATTGCCTGCTCTGCATCTTTTTTGGCTTCTAATAATTCTTCCTCAAGAATCGCCTGTATTTTATTATGAAATCTTTCAATATCCATAAGTTTTCTAAAGTTTGCTTCTGGAAAGAAATCAGAAAGACTTTTCAGGTCAGCTTCAGTAGGATATACACCTTGACTAATATTTAAATTGATGAGGTGCAAATCACTTTTCTTTTGTTGCAATTTAACACGAGCATCTCTTAACTGCAATTTCAAGTAATTAGATTCATTTGCTTTTTCTATATCGTTAGAGGTAATGCCGCTATTGTTGGTTGCTTCAAGTTGTTCTTTTTCATGTTTGAGTGAGGATATCATAGAGAGATTTTCCTCATATTTTTTTGTGCCATCAACTGCGGACGGTATAAATTCATATTTTCTAGCTTCTCTAAATGCAGTTATACGTTTGTCGACATCACTGATTTGTTCCTCGAATGCTTTTATTTCTGAGTATCGATCAAATAGTGTTACCAGAATTTTAATAGCATCTTTTTTTGACTCAGTACCACCACGTGTTTGAAGAGGGTGCAACTCACTATAGTTGTTTTTTCCGTATATGCGAAAAAATCTACTAAGTGTGTTTCTAAACTGCATTCCTTCATAATCCATATGATATTGGTGTTCTAACCATTTAATATAATCCCCTTTCGTTTGTGTAGTGATAATATTGCCATTGGCATCAACGATGCCAATGTTTGCAGAAGAATTCGTAGATCTAGCAAAGTGGTGGTCTTTGCCATTAAAGTTAAAAGTAAAATATATAGTATGGTTACCAAGTTCCTTTACTGCATCACTTTTAGAATAGGTATCTCCACCAAATACGAAATCAATAATCAATAGAGAAGTTGATTTTCCGATGGATGTAGTGCCAACTTTACTTCCTAATATTACATTTAGACCATTGTGGAAGATAATCTTGCCACTTGGTCTTGTTTTTGTTTTTAAGAGTTCACAGTATATCTCCTTTAGCATTTATAGATTCTCCCTTCCTGATCAATCTCAATTTTATAAAGTGCGTATAGGCAATCCAGCACATCCATAAATTCCATAGGACTACTAATAGCATTCCGCATATTTAGATATAACTCCTTTGGTGTTTGTGGTCTATCAAGGCTTTCCAGAAATGAAGGTATTTTAGAAAGGACACTTTGATTGTATGAAAATAATTTATTTGGTAATATCATGAAACACCTCACACGATTGTACAAAATACGAAACTACGATATAGCAAAAACGAATATCCTGCTTTGTTATTCTTCGGATTCGTTCTGACAGTTCATAAAATATTTGTTCCGGTGACAGCTTTTTAGCTGCTAATTGCTTATAGGACTCTTTCATTTGAGCACGAATAAGGTCATCACTATAAACATTTTTTAAGGATAGATTTCGCATTGTATTTTTTATGTACTGGTAATATCGAGTAACATTATTTTTGATATCATTCACAAGGAAATAACTTGTATTCTCATCAATTTTTCTCGACACAGAAACAGGATCATATGTTAATTTCTTCAATTCAGATGGCTTAGCATTTGAAAGATTTTCTATAACAAGGTCTATACCTTTGTTGATTTCAATATCATCTAAAGTTTGTCTGCTACTCCTTGCATCGGCTTGGAGTTTTTTTATTGCTTTTAAATTCTTTTCATCTGCATTTGTGTGTGAAAGGGTATATTTTTGGAAACATTCATGGCATACGGCAATCAAATTGTCATATGTTAAGCCTTTTGACTCATCAATAAGGATGATTTCATAGTCAGCAACACTCTGATTGTGAATTCCGAGTGTTTGTAAGTGTTTACCGCACAAGGACATGGAACAAGTATATTTACAGTCATCAACGAGACCAGAACCGAAATTGCCCTTTGCCTTATCGGAGTAATGTTGTGCCTGTCTGATTTTTCTATCGTTTTCCAATTCGGGGTTGACAATGTATTCCAAGGATTTGTGAAACAAATCAAACAGCACATCTGCAACATTTAAGACGTCTAGATTGTCATTATAAAAGGGTCGGATGTCATTTACTAAGCCTTCAAGAACAACATCATTTCTATCAGGATCGTTAATAGACTCAACGAAGTTATCTTTGTTAAGTCTTCCCAGCATTGATTTCGCAAGTTTCTTAGTTAAGCCTCTATTATAAAATTTTCGTAAGGACTCATCTTTGTACCTTTGTTCTGAAGATGGGTCTTTTTTTGTATACCAATCTTTTTCTGGGATGTCACACAGCATCTGAATAATATTCCTTGTAAAGGATGGTACATCTGCATCTTTCATCAAGTGAGGATGGATTGAATGCATAAGTTCTGTAAATAACATCGTTTTGTCCCCTTTTTTGTCCTGCTTGTCCTACACCGTCCTAAACTGTCCAATTTTGAATGAGACCATTTTGTATAGTAGTAGTAGGTTCTTAAAGCCAATGCGAAGATCCATATGTATATTATATCAGAACTTTGTACTTTTTACAAATAAAATTGACAAACACCAACTTTTTTAATCAAAAAAATATGTAAATTGGCTTTAAACCAACAGAATACTCAATTTGTGAGGAGGTGATTGGCAATGGCTAAAAACTCAAAGCAGACATCAAGTGCAGTTGCTTCAAAGGCAAGCAAAATCCTCAAAGACGGTCGTTACGGTAAGACTGCAAAATCTGTTGCAGGCAGTGCATTATCGCAGACGAAACCTGGCAGAAAGTAATTTTACCAAATGATAGGCAGAAAAAATCCGAATAATCTATCTGCCTATCTTCCCTTTGTGAGAGAACACAAAAATTAATATCACAAGGCCTGATTAGCTATAAGGGCGTTGGGATACAGATATCGGCACTAGCCACAGGACAACCTGTGGTTGGGTGCGATAGAAGTACCCATGTTTCCTTCTGCTCTTTTTCAGGCGATATGGGTCGGTACTTCTAAAGCACCGGCCTTATTTTTATCCCTTTGCCCTTCCGCTAAGAGTCAGGCGGAAAGGACAAAAGAATGAAGTTAAAGATTCGTTATGAAAACAAGTATCAAATCTTAGAGGTAAACAGTGAAGAGATGTGGGTCAGCCTTTCTTTAGAGGGTGACGAAAATCTTACACAGGAAGAAAAAGAAGCGATGATACAGGAAGCTTTTGAAGAACAGTTTAATAGGCCAGAGTACAACAGCTGGCACAAGTTCAATCGACACCGTGGTAACTTGAAAAGACAGTTCAGAAAAGATGACGAGGAGCCTGATGAGAGTGATGGTATTGATACTGTTGCTGATAATTCGCAGGAAGAAGAACGCAACGGTCAATATGAATACGAGGCATTGTGTCAGCAAATCCGCAAGGCACTGAAATCTGAGTATGCCGATGTAATCATTGCAGTTTGTCTTGATGACATGACACCTGAGGAATATGCATTAAAAAACGGTTTAAAAAGGGATGCCGTGTACAAGCGTTTACAACGGGCAAAAAAGAAAATGCGAGAAATTTTCTAAAGTTGTCCAATCTGACCCTCTCCCACGGCTATTAAATGAGGGTCAACCTCAATAAAATACAGGAGGTAATTCTAATGAGTGAATTACAGATTTTTAAGAATGCGGAATTTGGCTCTGTCCGTACATTGGCAATAAATGATGAGCCGTATTTTGTGGCTAGGGATGCGGCAGAAATCCTCGGTTACAGTAATCCTCGCAAAGCTATCATCGACCACGTTGACGAAGAGGATAAAACAGATGGGGTAACGATTCGTGACTCCATCGGTAGAGAGCAAACACCTGTCTTAATCAATGAATCAGGTCTTTATAGCCTTATCCTTTCCAGTAAGATGCCAAATGCTAAAAAGTTCAAGCGTTGGGTTACAAGTGAAGTCCTCCCTGCTATCCATAGGCACGGCATCTATGCAATAGATGAGGTTCTGAACAATCCCGATATGCTAATTGCAGCACTCACTGAATTAAAGGCAGAGCGAGAGAAAACAAAATTGTTAACGGAAACTGTAGCTGTTCAGAAACAGCAGATTTCAGAGATGAAACCAAAAGCATCATATTATGATGTGGTGCTTAACTGCAAAGACCTTGTTGCAATTTCGGTAATTGCGAAGGACTACGGCTGGAGTGCAAACCGAATGAATCAATATCTTCATAAAAAAGGCGTGCAGTACAAACAGGGAAACATCTGGCTATTATATCAGAAATATGCCGAAATGGGCTACACCCACACAAAGACCCACAATTATGCGGGTAGCAACGGAACACTTCATACAAAACCACATACTTATTGGACTCAGGCAGGTCGTCTTTTCGTTTACGGATTGCTAAAGGCTGATGGCATTCTGCCTACAATGGAGAGAGAGGAAACAGATGTCGATTGATAAATACAACGCAGAGGGTTACTTTGACCCGGTTACATATGAGGCCTTGACAAAAATTGAAAAGGAAGAGCGAGCGGCACGAAAAGCCGCCGCCTTCCGACCTATGGTTTATATCTGCAGTCCTTATTCCGGTGATATAGAAAGAAATACAGCTAATGCCAGAATGTATTCAAGATTTGCTGTTGCAAAGAACACTATACCCTTTGCCCCACACCTTCTTCTTCCTCAATACTTATCAGAACAGCACGAAAGAGGTCTTGCAATGTTTATGAATAAAGTATTTCTCGGAAAATGTGCTGAACTGTGGGTGTTTGGTTATTGCATTACCGAAGGTATGGCAGAAGAAATTGCACTGGCAGAAAAAATGAAAAAGAAAATCAGATACTTTTCAGAAGATTTGAGGGAGATAACAGAATGATTAAACTAACTATTTATACGGCAGACTGTACCCACAGTCTGTCTAATTGCATTTATCCTAATAAACATATTATCACAGATGAAACATCTATGATAAAGGCGATGAAATGTGACCATGTCACGGCAGAATATAAGGATAATTATCGCAGTAATTCCAACTTTATCAGTGCTGATAATGTTCCTCTCGATTGTGACAACGACCACAGTGATAATCCTGATGATTGGATTACGCCTTTTGAAGTTGCTATGGCTTTTCCTGATGTTGCCTTTGTTGCTGTTTACAGTAAAAGTCATATGAAAGTAAAAGACGGCAGGTCTGCTCGTCCAAGATTTCATGTGTACTTTTCTATACCTAAAATGACAGACTCTAGAGAATACACGCTCCTTAAGAAAAGGATAGTTTCTTCTTTTCCCTACTTTGATAGTAATGCACTGGATAGTGCAAGACTGCTCTTTGGTGTGGCAGAACCACAGGTAGAATTCTATGACGGCAGCAATAACATCGTAGATTATCTTGATGATAAGGATTTCGAGAGTTGGGATAATCAGCAGAGTGAAATTCCGCAGGGTAAAAGGAACAGCACAATGTCACATTATGCGGGAAGAATCATCAAACGCTACGGTGATACCGACGAGGCTTATAAGTTGTATTTACAGAAAGCAGACAAATGCAATCCTCCTCTTGCTGATGAAGAACTGAAAATTATATGGAACAGTGCTTTAAAGTTCGGTGAAAAGGTTTCCTCACAGGCAGGATATATTCCGCCCGAACAGTATAATGCAAACTTAAAACTGAAACCGGAAGATTACTCGGATGTAGGACAGGCAGTTGTGCTTGCAAGAGAATACAATGAAAGTTTAAGGTATTCTCCATCAACGGGTTACCTTGTTTACAACGGCAGTTTTTGGGAAGAGTCTGACCCGTTGTCACAGGCTGTGGCACAGGAACTTACCACAAGACAACTTGCCGAGGCGGAAACAGAGATAAATAAAAGGCTTAAAGAAATGGAGCAAAACGGTGCTTTTGAAATTCTTGCACAGATGGGTGCTAAAAAAGCAGTATCTGCTTTCAACAAATTACAGGCACACTCATATGAAATGTATGAGGATGCATTAATTTACAAGAAATATGCAATTAAACGCAGAGATTCAAAGTACATTTCTTCTGCACTCAAGGAAGTCAGACCTATGGTGTGTATTACGCAGGACCTTTTGGATAAGAACGAATTTTTGCTCAACACACCAAGCGGTACATATGACCTTCGCAAAGGGACAGACGAAATACAGGAGCACAATAACTTTGACTATATTACAAAGCAAACAGCAGTCAATGCCGATAAGGTGGGTACTGATTTATGGGAGAATGCACTCGATACCTTCTTCTGCAATGACAATGACCTTATTGAGTATGTGCAGAGAATAGTAGGCCTTTCTGCTATCGGCAAGGTATATGTTGAGGCTCTGATTATTGCCTACGGAGAAGGTCGAAATGGAAAATCTACATTTTGGAATGTAGTATCCCGTGTGCTTGGTACTTACAGCGGTAATATTTCTGCCGATGTACTGACGGTTGGGTGTAAAAGGAATGTGAAACCCGAGCTTGCCGAGGCAAAAGGAAAAAGACTGCTTATTGCAGCGGAATTAGAAGAAGGTATGCGACTTAATACCTCAAATGTAAAGCAGCTTTGCTCTACTGATGAAATATATGCTGAAAAGAAATACAAGGCACCTTTTTCATATATTCCGAGCCACACACTCGTACTTTACACAAACCATTTACCAAAGGTCGGTGCTATTGATAAAGGTACATGGCGAAGACTGATTGTAATTCCCTTTGAGGCGAAAATTGAAGGCAGCAACGATGTGAAAAATTATGCTGACTATCTATTTGATAACGCAGGCGGTGCTGTTTTATCCTGGATTATTGAGGGTGCAAAAAAAGTCATTGAGGAGAACTACCATATCGAACCGCCAAAGAAAGTAAAGGATGCAATTCGCAAGTACAAGGAAAACAATGACTGGATGTCGCATTTTCTTTCTGAGTGCTGTGAGGTTGATGAAAGCTATACGGCCAAATCCGGTGAAGTGTATAACGCATATCGTTCCTATTGCACACAGGTGTGTGACTTTATTCGCAGTACGGCTGATTTTTACACTGCCTTGGAAAGCAGCGGTTTCGACCGTAAAAAGACAAGAGATTGTAACCTTATTATCGGTCTGAGATTGAAGTCAGAATTCCTTGAATAAAAGCGTTTTTCTTTTAGTGTGGAAGTCTATGGAAGTCTTTTCTAAAACTTCTCTTAAAGAGATAAAAATAAATGTATATATAAAATTACGGAAATACACTCCATAGACCTCCACATATCACATTTGATGGAGGTTGCACGATTGAAAGAAAAGATAACAGAAGAAAAATTGGTAAAGGCAGTAAAGCAAGTGGGCGGCATCTGTCCGAAGTTCGTTAGTCCCGGCTTTGACGGAATGCCGGACAGGCTTGTGCTATTGCCCTTCGGGAAAATTGCCTTTGTTGAAGTAAAAGCACCGAACAAAAAACCTCGCCCTCTGCAAAAAGCAAGGCATAGATTACTTAAAAAACTCGGTTTCAAGGTGTATGTGCTTGATGATGCAGAACAGATTGGAGAGATAATTGATGAAATACGAACCGCATAGCTATCAGAAATATGCTATTGAATATTTGAAGTCACATCCTGTTTCAGCTTTGTTTTTGGATTGCGGTTTAGGAAAAACTTCAATCACGCTGTCTGCAGTAAACGAGCTGTTGTTTGACAGCTTTGAAGTGCGTAAGGTACTTGTTATAGCACCTGTACGTGTTGCAAAATTTTCATGGCCTGACGAAATAAAGAAATGGGATCACCTTTCAGAACTGAGATACTCATTAGCTGTTGGTACAGAGGAACAACGAATTGAGGCACTTAATGCAGATGCAGACATCTACATAATCAACCGAGAAAACATTCAATGGCTTGTTGAGAAAAGCGGTGTTCCCTTTGTCTTTGATATGCTTGTCATTGATGAGCTTTCTTCATTCAAAAATCATCAGACCAAAAGGTTCAAGTCACTGATGAAGGTAAGACCAAGGGTAAAACGCATAGTGGGTTTGACTGGTACACCGTCAAGTAACGGACTTATGGATTTATTCGCTGAATTCAAAATTCTTGATATGGGAGAGCGACTTGGCAGATTTATCGGACAGTACAGAAACAAATATTTCAAGCCCGACAAGATGAACGGACAGGTTGTTTATTCATACAAGCCTCTGCCCCATGCCGAACAAGACATATACGAAAAAATCTCCGATATTACAGTTTCGATGAAAGCCAATGAATATCTGAAAATGCCTGAGCTTGTAGTCAGCAATTATGAGGTTCAATTATCGGACAAAGAGAGAAAGCACTATGACGAAATGAAGAAAAATTTAGTCCTTGAAATTGCAGAGGGAGAAATCACAGCATCTAACGCTGCATCACTTTCAAACAAGCTGTGTCAGATGTCAAACGGTGCAATTTACAATGATAAGCAAAACATCATTGAAATTCACAGTCGAAAACTTGACGCACTTGAGGACATTATCGAAAGTATGAACGGCAAACCGCTTTTAGTGGCATATTGGTACAAGCACGATTTTGAAAGAATTGCAGAACGGCTTAAAAGTCTGCATATTCCGTTTTCAAAACTTGATACCGATGAAAATATTGAAAGGTGGAACAAGGGTGAAATTCCCGTTGCACTTATACACCCTGCATCCGCAGGTCATGGACTTAATCTTCAAAGCGGAGGTTCAACACTTGTGTGGTTCGGCTTAACCTGGAGTCTTGAACTGTATCAGCAGACAAATGCAAGGTTGTACCGACAAGGTCAGATAAATACTGTTGTAATTCAGCACATTATCACCAAAGGCACAATTGATGAGCAAATTTTAAAGGCACTTCAAAGAAAAGATAAAACACAGTCAGATTTAATAGACGCTGTAAAGGCAGATTTAGGAGGTTTTCTAAAATGACAGCAAAGGAATATTTAAGTCAGGCAAGATTTCTTGATGACCGCATAAATTCAAAAATACAACAAATATCCTCACTTAACGAGCTTGCAACAAAATGCACAGCCACAATTTCGGATATGCCACACGGTCTCAACAGCGGTGGCTCTACAATGGCTGACGCAGTATGTAAAATTGTCGATTTGCAGGAAGAAATAAACAAAGACATAGACAGGCTTGTTGATTTAAAGCGTGAGATTATGGGTGTTATCAAGGCAGTACCAAATGTAGAGTATCAGACAATTCTTGAAAAGCGTTATCTCTGCTTTATCAGTTGGGAGCAGATTGCTGTTGATATGAACTATTCAATGCAGCACATTCACCGTATGCACAGTTCCGCACTCAAGGAAATTACTGTCCCAAACAAGATGAGAGTAAATGTGATAGAATGAGAGTTACATAATCTGCTATTATTAGAATAGACAAAAAGAAAACAAACGAGCCTTGTGGAGAAATCCGCAGGGCTTTTCTTATGCCCAAAGGAGGTGTGACACTTGCCAAGAAAACCGAAAAGGCCTTGTGCTTTCCCGGGATGTCCCAACCTTACTGACAAACAATATTGTGAACGGCACGAGAAAGAACAGAACAGACGCTACAACAAATATGAACGCAGAGCTGATGTAAACATCAGGTACGGCAGAGCGTGGCGAAAGGTTCGTGAGCGTTATGTTTCAGCTCACCCGTTGTGTGAGAGGTGCCTTGAGGAAGATAGAATCACTCCTGTTGATGAAGTGCATCATATTATTCCTGTTTCTCAAGGCGGAACGAATGAGGAAAGTAATCTGATGTCACTTTGCAAAAGCTGTCACAATAAAATTCACCTTGAAATAGGTGACAGAAAAATAAGATGGTGACCGGTAGGGGGATAAAAATCTCTACAGCTTTCATCTCGGACAACGGCCCAGGGTGTCACACACGAAAAAAGCGAAATCAAACGGGGTATTACCCTGCGGAGGTGATTGTATGGCGAAAGACGGCACAGCAAGAGGCGGTGCGAGAGCCGGGAGCGGCAGAAAATCCAAGGCTTTGAAAGAAAAACTTGATAGCGGAAATCCCGGTGGCAGAAAGCTGACAGTAATGGAACTGCCTGCTGAGTCGGATTTAAGCGGTGAGGATGTGCCCGAGCCTAAAAGCTATATGCTGGACAGACAGAAAAACGGCGGTGACCTTGATGCAGAAGATGTGTTCAGAGAAACCTGGCTGTGGCTTAAGGAGCGTGGCTGTGAAAACCTGGTAAGTACTCAGCTTGTGCGAAATTATGCCATGAGCGTTTCAAGGTGGATTCAGTGCGAACACGCTATCTCGGAATACGGCTTTCTTGCAAAGCACCCTACAACAGGTCAGGCAATAGCAAGTCCGTATGTCAGCATGAGTCAGAACTATATGAAACAGGTAAACAATCTGTGGTATCAGATTTTCCAGATAGTTAAGGAAAACTGCTCCGCAGATTTTTCGGGTGCAACACCGCAGGATGATGTTATGGAGAAATTGTTACGCTCTCGGAGAGGAAACTGATATGAATTTCAGATTAAACAAATTTATGAAAAAGCTTAAAAACAGCAGACCATATCTTTCAAAGCAACAGTACCGCACAATAAAAGGACAGGCTCTGTCGGGAGATATTGACGGTGCGGAGAAAGGTCTGAACTCACTTTTGAGGAGGTGTGTATATGAACACAACAACAGAAATGCAGCTTGTTCCCGTTGAAAAGCTGATACCATATATCAACAATGCAAGAACACACAGCGACGAGCAAATAAAGAAACTTCGCTCATCACTTCGTGAGTTCGGTTTTATCAATCCCGTTATCATTGACAGAGATTTTAATGTCATAGCCGGACACGGCAGAATAATTGCTGCAAAGGCAGAAAATATCTCGGAAGTTCCCTGTGTGTTTGTGGACTACTTAAGTGATGCACAAAAGAAAGCCTACATACTGGCAGACAACCGTATGGCTATGGACGCCGGCTGGGACGAAGAACTCCTGAGAGTTGAAATTGAGTCCTTACAGGGTGCTGATTTTGATATCGGTCTTACGGGATTTGATGAAACAGAAATCGCAGAGCTTTTTGCCGATGATAACGATGATGTAAAAGATGATGATTTTGATGTGGATGGTGAACTAGAAAAACCGCCTGTAACAAAAAGCGGTGACCTGTGGCTGCTCGGCAATCACAGACTTATCTGCGGTGACAGTACAAAGGAAGAAACCTACACTCGCCTTATGGACGGCAAGAAAGCAAACCTTGTTGTTACTGACCCTCCCTACAATGTCAACTACGAAGGCAGTGCGGGAAAAATCAAGAATGATAATCTTGAGAATGATAAGTTCTATCAGTTTTTGCTCGATGCCTTTCAGAACACAGAAAAGGCTATGGCAGATGATGCGAGCATTTATGTGTTCCACGCTGATACAGAGGGACTAAATTTCAGAAAAGCATTTTCAGACGCAGGCTTTTATCTTTCCGGAACTTGTATCTGGAAAAAGCAAAGCCTTGTACTTGGCAGAAGTCCGTATCAGTGGCAGCACGAGCCTGTTCTGTTCGGTTGGAAGAAGAACGGCAAACACAAGTGGTACTCCGACAGAAAGCAGACCACAATATGGGAGTTTGACAAACCGAAGAAAAACGGCGACCACCCCACAATGAAGCCTGTTCCGCTGATTGCATATCCGATTAAAAATTCAAGTATGACAAACTGCATCGTACTTGATCCCTTCGGCGGCAGCGGAAGTACACTTATAGCCTGTGAGCAGACAAATAGAATCTGCTACACATCAGAGCTTGATGAAAAATACTGCGATGTAATCGTGAAAAGATATATTGAACAGGTTGGCACAACGGAGAATGTGTATGTAATGCGTGACGGTCAGAAAATCAAGTTTGATGATTTGGAGGTTAATGCTGATGAACAGTAAGGCATTAACCCTTGGCAGTCTGTTTGACGGTTCAGGAGGGTTTCCGTTAGGAGGACTTCTTTCCGGTATTACACCTGTGTGGGCATCGGAAATAGAGCCGTTCCCAATTCGTGTGACAACGAAAAGACTGCCGCAGATGAAACACTACGGTGATGTATCAAAATTAAACGGAACAGAACTTCCACCTATTGATATTATCACATTCGGAAGTCCTTGCCAGGATATGAGCGTTGCAGGAAAAAGAGCCGGTCTGTCGGGAGCAAGAAGTAACCTCTTTTATGAGGCGGTAAGAATTGTAAAGGAAATGAGGTGTGAAACGAATGGCGAATATCCAAGATTTGTGGTGTGGGAAAATGTCCCCGGAGCGTTCTCGTCAAACAAGGGCGAAGACTTCAAGGCAGTCCTTGAAGAAATCTGTAAAATCAAAGACGATACATTATCTGTATCTCAACCTGAAAGCGGAAAGTGGACAAACGCAGGAGAAATCGTGGGAGATGCGTTCTCCGTTGCGTGGCGAGTGTTTGACGCTCAATATTGGGGAGTCCCCCAACGAAGAAAACGCATCTACCTTGTCGCAGATTTTGCAGGAGAATGTGCCGGAGAAATACTATTTGAGCAAAAAAGCCTGTCAGGGGATTCTCCGCAGAGCATCGGCACGAGGAAAACAACTACCACCGATGTTAAAGATTGCATTGGAGCAACAGGCTTTGACGAATACAATGGTCAGCTGACAGGAGATGTATCCTCGACAATCGGTGTGAACTGCGGAATGTCCACAGGCAGAAACGGTATAGTTCTCAACGACCAGGGCGGCAACAGAATGGATATTACCGAAGATGTGACCTGCACACTCCGTGCCGAGGCACACCACCCACCTTGTGTGTTGGAGTCGGCAGGCTTTTGCACGGAACATTCTGCAAAGAGCCGCGGCATAGGTTATGAGGAAGAAACCTCACCTACGATTCGTGCCGGTACAGTTCCGGCAGCTGTGATGTTTGAAAACCACAGTCAGGATACAAGATACACAGGACCCGTTGAGAAAGCTCCCACAGTTCTTTCAACCTACGGCACTGGTGGGAACAATCAGCCGTTTGTAATTGAAACGCCAAAGACACTTAAAATCAGAAGTGGCTGTGACGGTGGCGGCAAGGGTGCTTTAGTTCAGGACAATAAGTCTGCTACTCTGTCCTGCAACAATGACCAGACGGTATTTGTACCGCAAGCCTACGGCATCTGCTCAAAGGATAGCAATTCAATGAAGTCAGATAATCCGAACAGTGGTTTTTACAAGGCGGAAACTTCACGAACACTTGATTTAAACGGAGGAAATCCCTCTTGTAATCAAGGCGGTATTGCTGTTGTTTGTGTAGATCAGGGTGGTGGAAAATCATCTTGTAGCATTACAGAAAACTACTCCCCAACACTCACTTGCACACACGGAGGAGAACCTGCAGTCTGTTTACAAGGTTCAATGATTGGAAGAAAAGATGAGAACGGTCCACAGGGTGACGGTATAAACGAAGATGTCAGCTTTACCCTTAATGCAACGGACAAACATGCGGTTGCCTATGGGATTGACCGTTCAGCTTTTAATCAAGGGCAAAACGCAAAGTACGGCTTTGCCGTTGAAACGGAAAAACAGCCGACAATGGTTGCAAAAGGCCCGGGTGCTGTTGCTGCTCCTACATACAGTTCGAGCAAATCGTCTTTCTTTACGAAAGTTCAAGAAGAAAAAGCAAATACACTGGTTGCTACCGATTACAAAGACCCACCTATCGTAAATGATAATTCAAGCTACGGCTTTTATCCGCAGATGAAAGCGGAATGTATTACCTTTACAAAAGAAAAAAGCGGATGCATTGTAAACGGAACAAATCCGGGATTTCAGAACGGAGTCCTTGAATCAAGCTATATCGTGAGAAGATTAACACCAACGGAATGCGCCAGACTGCAAGGCTTTCCCGATTGGTGGTGCAGTAACCTGGAAACGGAAAACCCCACAGATGAAGAACTTGATTTTTGGAGAGATGTTTTCAGAACCTATGCCGAGATTAACGGCACAAAAGTTAAATCTGACAAGCAGATAATCAAGTGGCTGAAAAATCCTCATTCTGATTCAGCCGAGTACAAAATGTGGGGCAACGGAGTGGCACTCCCCTGTGTTTTCTTTGTACTTTCAAGGATTGCAAGCCTTAACAAAACTATATCTACGGATTGATAACATAATCGTCAGAACCGTCAATATATTTTTCATAATCAATACGGACAGCTGTGTTACCGCCGTAGTGATAGCACATTCTGCCTGCCCAGCCGAGGAAACATATCGTTCCGTCAGCATTCAGAGCCATAATATCATCTGCATATCGTTCTGTGGGTTTCACCTTATCACCAAAGGTAATGCCCTCACGCTCGGTGTCACTCATAAAGCGAGATTGGATAGCTTTGTTTTTCAGAAAGATATACACCTTCTTTTCCGGATTGATGAGTTGTCTAATTGTACGCATAAAAAATACGCTCCTTTCATTAGTTTCCTAAAAAAGAGCGTAAAAAAATAATCCCATCGTTCCGACAGGATTGCAAAAATCTTTATAACCCTATCAGTCAAGCTTTAGCACCTTACCTTTTGGCAGGTTGCTGTGCGGTCAACGAGCTTGTCTCTCACGCACTCTTTATAGGTTATTTTCAAATTAACACAACAATACAGAATTGTCAAGCAAAAATTAATCCTTATCCACTTCAATCTCGCCGTGCTTTTCCTCGAAGGCTTTTACTCTCTGCTTAATATACTGCTCAATCTCACGATTGGCTGAACGGCCTCGTAGTCTGCAATATATCTGAACTTCTGAAAAAGTGTCCGGTTTACTCTGAGTGTGTATCTTAAAATGTTATCGTCCATAATCAATCTCCTCGATGTTATTATGACATCATTTTAACGCAATTATTGCACCATAACGAAAATGGTGGTATTATGATGTCATAGTGGTGTCATATTTTTAAAAGGAGATTGAAATTTATGAAGGTAGCAGTAGTAGGTTCAAGAAATCTAACAATCAACAATCTGGGTGACTATCTGCCCAAAGATACAACGGAAATAGTCAGCGGCGGTGCAAGAGGAATTGACAGGTGTGCAAGAATGTATGCGAAAACTCATAACATCAGGCTGACGGAATTTTTTCCCGAATATGAACGATATGGACGGTCAGCACCTTTAAAGAGAAATTTGGAAATAATCAGATATGCCGATATAGTTCTCGCCTTTTGGGACGGTAAATCCCACGGAACACGATTTGTAATTGAAAACTGCAAAAAGGAGAATGTTCCCATTAAGGTATTTACTACTGTTTAATACTCACACTTAAAACCGCTGGATTTTCGGCGGTTTGTTTATTTGGCAGAATTTCAAAATTACACTTGCAATTTCAGCTGTTCTGAGTGATATATGTTACTGATAAAATTCAGGAGGTCACTAAGATGAATTTTCCAAACAAAGAGATTGTTGAAAAAGTACGGGCAGAATACCCCATCGGAACAAGAGTTGAGCTTTTAAAAATGAACGATGTTCAGGCACCGCCCGTTGGTACGAAAGGAACTGTAAGAGGTGTTGACGATACAGCAAGTCTGCTCGTTGATTGGGATAACGGCTGTGGTCTGAATGTAATACATTGTGAGGACATTGTAATCAAAATATAGAAATATACAGCATAGATATACACAATATATTGTATTAAAGATTGTGTATATTACTTTTCAAAATTGCTTGATATATCCTCAAAAAAGAGCGAATATGTGTGTACCGAAAGGGAAATACACACAATTACGGAGGATAAAAATGAACGCAAAGACATTAAGACAAATCGAGGAAATGAAAAAGCAGACAATCGGTGTTGAGGTTGAGATGAACAACATCACAAGGAATAAAGCGGCAAAAATCGCAGCCGAATTTTTCGGCACAGGTAGATATGAAAACACAGCCGACAGAAACGGCTACTGCACTTGGTCAGCATATGACGAGCAAGGCAGAGAGTGGAAATTCCAAAAGGATGTCAGCATCGCAGGACCTGACAGTGAGAAATGCGAAATGGTCACACCAATTTTAAACTATTCAGACATTGAAACCTTGCAGGAGCTTATAAGAAGGCTGAGAAAAGCCGGAGCAAAGAGCGATTCAACAAGGGGATGCGGAGTTCACATTCACATCGGTGCAAAGGGACACACAGCACAGACTTTGAGAAACCTTGCAAACATTATGGCAAGCCACGAGAGCCTTTTATCCGAGGCTTTAAACCTTGACGGTGACAGAATCAGACGCTATTGCAGAACGGTTGACACAAGATTTTTAGAGCAGGTCAACAGAAGAAAGCCGAAAACAATGTCGGAGCTTGCCGATGTATGGTACAAGAGCCACGATGAAAACTACGGCAGAAGTCACCATTACAATGGAAGTAGATACCATATGCTCAACCTCCACGCAACCTTTACAAAGGGAACGGTTGAATTCAGACTTTTTCAATTTGACAAGCCATCAGACGGAAAGCAGAACGGACTTCACGCAGGACAACTTAAAAGCTACATTCAGCTTTGCCTTGCACTCAGCCAAATGGCAAAGGAAGTGAGAACAGCAAGTCCGAAACCACAGCAGAACGAAAACCCAAAATACGCAATGAGAACTTGGCTTTTAAGGCTTGGCTTTATCGGTGACGAGTTCAAGACAGCAAGAGAACTTCTCACAAAAAGGCTTTCAGGTGACGGAGCTTTCCGCAACGGCAGAGCCGCTTGAAGAATATAGGCACAGCCCCACCGACCGCTTCGGCGGTCTTAAGGTGGTAGAAGAACAATTCTTCGGAAAGGACTGATTTAATTGAAAAGATACTCTTTCGGGTTTAAAATCGAAGATAAATCCAAAACAAAAACTTGTCAAGGACTTGAGGGTGGAGATTTTGCAAAGCAAAATACTACCCGCTCCTTGACAAGGTTTTACATTGCGTATGGCAGTAACCTGAATGTAAGGCAAATGAAAATACGCTGTCCGAAAGCAAGGCTCGTAGGAACAGCGACTTTGGAAAATCACATACTCTATTTAAGAGGAAGTCTTGCGGGTTCGTACTTAACCATTGAGCCGAAAATCGGAGCAAGCGTTCCTGTTGCCGTATGGGAAGTTACACCCACTGATGAAAAGGCACTGGACCGCTACGAGGGTTATCCGAATTTTTACTACAAGCAGGACTACACCTTGCAAGTGACAAGTATGGATAAAACAAATGAAACCACGCTTGATTGCTTTGCATATGTTATGAGGTCGGACAGACCGATAGGCATACCGTCAGATTACTATGTTTACACTTGCCTTGAGGGGTATGAATATTTTGGCTTTGATAAAAGAATTTTAACTAATACGGTGAACAGAATGAGGAGGATACTATGCAGACGAATGAAATAAGGGTTCAGGTATGCCCGAAATGCGGAAAGCTATTCAGTGAACGAGGTGCAGTTTCAAGAGTTGATAACGAAACGATTATCTGCCCCGACTGCGGAACACGAGAGGCTCTGGAAAGTATAGGCGTTGATGAAACAGAGCAGGAGAAAATTCTTGATACTATTCATAGGTGTGAAACATAGTTTTTAATAATTACATTGATTTATCCATATAAGCATGTTATAATTATGCAATAATAATTTATTCACATTAAGGAGAAATGTATGATGGGTAATAGTTATTTTTTATTATATAAAAATCATTGTAAAGAACTTGAACAATTGATGAAACAAAATCTTGGTGATAGTAATGATGCAAAGAAACTTAGAGGCGCAATAGCAGTAGAGTTACTTAGACAAGAAATCAATAAATACTTAGTGAATAATCACATGCCATTTAAAACTTCAGCAGTAAATTCATATATTGCTGGATCGAAATTTGAATATGATTTACTAATTGTAAAAGAAGATGCTGTGCCATATTTAGGACTAGTATATCAGCCTAAAGAGGTTGTTGCTATTATAGAGAGTAAAGCCGGAGGACTTTTTGATGTAGATAAGAATACAAATAGTATTGCAAAAGCAGTCAATCGTGCATTAGAAATTAATTCAGCTATTAGATTTGGATACATCACAATGAGTGAAAATGTGCCAGTGAAAAACTATCATCAAGATGGAAGACCAACAGTAAAACATTGGGATTTGACAAAAAAATACTTAAAAGAAAAAATTAATGGAAAAGTAATTGTTTATGCTGTTACCTTACATCAAGGTAAAGCTTTAATTGACGAGGTTCTGATGATGAGTTTTATAATTTCATAAATGCATTAATAGAATAGTGCATCGACATAATTCATAACATAATAAATATAAATTTATATATAGTACCTGTCAGCAATGGTAGGTGCTATTTTTATGCCCTATCGGAGGTGAGATTTTGAGAAAACTTAAAAATTACAAGCCGACAAAATTTAAAGCAAAGGACAGCTATTACGATAAGGAATACGCTGACTTTGCCGTTGCCTTTATCGAAAGTCTGTGCCACACCAAAGGCACTTGGGCGGGAAAACCTTTTGAGCTTATGGATTGGCAGGAGCAGATTATTCGTGACCTGTTCGGTATTTTAAAGCCAAACGGATACAGGCAGTTTAATACCGCATATATTGAGATACCGAAAAAGAACGGCAAATCGGAATTAGCCGCGGCTGTTGCACTTCTTCTCACCTGTGGTGACGGTGAACAGCGAGCCGAGGTTTACGGTGCGGCTGCCGACAGACAGCAGGCATCAATCGTTTTTGATGTTGCCGCCGATATGGTGCGTATGTGTCCGGCTCTGAACAAAAGAGTGAAGATACTCGTCTCACAGAAACGGCTCGTTTACGAACCCACCAACAGCTTTTATCAGGTTCTATCAGCAGAGGCATACAGCAAGCACGGCTTTAATGTTCACGGAGTTGTATTTGATGAACTGCACAGCCAACCGAACAGAAAACTTTATGATGTTCTTACAAAAGGCAGCGGTGATGCAAGAATGCAGCCGCTGTTTTTTCTGATCACAACCGCCGGCACAGATACACATTCAATCTGCTACGAGATTCATCAAAAGGCACAGGATATTATTGACGGGCGAAAAATCGACCCCACATTTTATCCCGTGATTTACGGTGCTGATGATACCGAGGACTGGACAAATCCAAAGGTCTGGAAAAAGTGCAATCCATCCCTTGGTGAAACTATCGGAATGGATAAAGTAAAAACAGCCTGTGAGAGTGCAAAGCAGAATCCGGGTGAAGAAAACTCATTCCGACAGCTAAGGCTTAACCAATGGGTAAAGCAGGCAGTCCGTTGGATGCCTATGGATAAATGGGATAAGTGTGCATTTGCAGTCAGAGAAGATGATTTGAAAGGCAGAGTATGCTACGGAGGTCTTGACCTTTCAAGTACAACGGATATTACGGCATTTGTACTCGTGTTCCCACCGCTTGATGAAGAGGATAAGTACATCATACTGCCATACTTCTGGATACCGGAGGACACACTTGACCTGCGTGTAAAGCGTGACCATGTGCCGTATGATATATGGGAACGACAAGGGTATTTGCAGACCACAGAGGGAAATGTCGTTCATTACGGCTACATTGAAAAGTTCATTGAAGAACTCGGTAAAAAATTCAATATTCGGGAAATCGCATTTGACCGTTGGGGTGCTGTTCAGATGGTGCAGAATCTTGAGAGTATGGGTTTCACTGTTGTTCCATTCGGACAAGGCTTTAAGGATATGTCACCACCCACAAAGGAACTTATGAAACTAACCCTTGAGCAGAAAATTGCACACGGTGAACACCCTGTCTTGCGTTGGAATATGGATAATATTTTCATTCGCACAGACCCTGCCGGAAACATCAAGGCAGATAAAGAAAAATCCACAGAGAAAATTGACGGTGCAGTAGCCACGATTATGGCACTGGACAGAGCAATTCGCTGTGGAAATGATACCTCGGAGTCAGTATATGACTCACGAGGGATTTTGTTTTTATAAAAAATATTTTCTTGTTGATAGCGTGTTATGCTATTGTTGTAAGCAAGGCGATTTCTTGTTTATTAATCGTTACTTTGCGTTCGGACGTTCAAAGCAAAACTAAAGTCAACAGGAGGAATAAACCATGAGAAAGTACAAAATCAGTATACAGTTTGCTGACCCTAGTGCCCCGGATTTTGATGATTCTATAATGCCGGTGTTTGAAAGTGCGATAAGAAATTATAATACAAAAAGCCTTATCGCAAAGAATCCCAAAAAATAACGGAAAAATCTATTGTTGATCCACGTACTCTGCAGCTTACGTTAGAGAGCGACAGTGAGTTGCCGTTCCCAAGTAAAGCACTTCGTCTTTTTTCTGCTTATTTAGTTGAACCATTTAGTCAGTACATATACGGAAAGCAGCTTTTCAAAATGCAGTCCATAGAAATAAGCAACGGAGATGCTCAAGATATTAAAAATCTGAATTGGACATTAGATTCTTTGAAACTTCAAGCTATATCAATGATTATAACCGCATCTGAAGAATCATTGAATAACGTAATCAGGAATTTAAAGGAGGGTTAACTGATGCAACCAAACCATATAAAAAGGAGAATTGAGCAAAATATAGTAGATACGATGAAAAATTATCCTAACGGTCGAGATACAAGAAAACTTATATCAGAAGTATTGGGGAATCTCCAAAAAGTCTACCCATCCCTCAATCGCCATCATATTGCAGGTATGTTGGCCTGGATTCTAACGAAATACAACTTTTCATTAACTATGCGCTACCCTGGATTTATGGTTAGTGTGTAGTCTAAATGGTTTTAAGGTATATTAACCATTTTACTGTGCCTGTGGTAAGAATCATACTCAGGATGGTGAGTTCTTTTGACTGATAGCCTTTATAACTCTTATGGAAAGGGATGATAAAGTTTTGGGGGTTGGAAGATATGGTGATATTAAAAACTTTGACATATTTTGTGCTTGATAATCCTCCACCCAAAAAATAACAATTATGGATTAGCATCTGTCACTCACATAAAAGGCAGATGCTATTCTTTTACCTATTTTGAAAGGATAGTGATATATATGGGTATATTTTCAGTACTTTTCCATTCAAGAGATAAGCCTAAAAACAGAACATCAGGCAGTGCATATACCTTTTACACAGGCAGGACAACAGCTGGAAAAGCTGTTACACAGCGTTCTGCTATGCAGATGACTGCTGTGTATTCCTGCGTTCGTATTCTGTCAGAGGCAATTGCGAGTCTGCCCTTGCACTTGTACAGATACACAGACAGTGGCGGCAAGGAAAAAGCAACGGACAGTCCTCTGTACTTTTTACTCCACGATGAGCCGAACCCGGAAATGACATCATTTGTTTTCAGAGAAGCTATGATGACTCATCTTCTGCTTTGGGGTAATGCCTACGCACAGATCATACGCAACGGCAAAGGCGAAGTCACAGCCTTGTACCCGCTTATGCCAGACAGAATGACAGTTGACAGAGATGAAAACGGCAGACTGTATTATGAGTACATTGTAAGCTCTGATGATGCACCTATCAACAAAAAGTCAACAGTAAGACTGCCGCCATTTGATGTCCTGCATATTCCCGGACTTGGCTTTGACGGACTTGTGGGTTACTCACCTATCGCTATGGCTAAAAATGCAATAGGTATGTCCATAGCCTGTGAGGAATACGGCTCAAAGTTCTTTGCAAACGGTGCCGCACCGAGCGGTGTGCTTGAACACCCCGGCACAATTAAAGACCCAAGCCGAGTTCGTGAGAGCTGGACTCAGACCTTTGGCGGCAGTTCAAACGCACACAAGGTTGCAGTGCTTGAGGAGGGTATGAAATACACCCCTATTTCAATCTCGCCCGAACAGGCACAGTTCCTTGAAACACGAAAATTTCAGATAGATGAAATAGCTCGAATTTTCCGAGTGCCGCCACATATGGTCGGTGATTTGGAAAAGTCGAGCTTTTCTAATATTGAGCAGCAGTCACTTGAATTTGTGAAGTACACACTTGACCCTTGGGTGTCAAGGTGGGAGCAAAATTTGGTGCGCTCTCTTTTGACCACCGATGAAAAGAAAAAGTATTTTATCAAATTCAATGTTGACGGACTGCTCCGAGGTGACTATCAAAGCCGAATGAATGGATATGCAACAGCAAGGCAGAACGGCTGGATGTCGGCAAACGACATCAGAGAGCTTGAAAACCTCGACCGCATAACAGCAGAGGAAGGCGGAGATTTGTACCTCGTAAACGGCAATATGCTGCCTCTCAAAAATGCAGGCGCATTTGCTGAAACTAATAACAAGGAGGAAGAAAATGAAGAAGTTTTGGAAGTGGAAGAATCAGACTCAGAACAGTCCGACCGAGAGAGTGCTGACTCTCAACGGCACAATCGCCGAGGAAAGCTGGTTTGACGATGATATCACTCCACAGCTTTTCAAAGACGAGTTAAACAGTGGCACGGGTGATATTACCGTATGGATAAATTCACCCGGCGGTGATTGTGTAGCCGCCGCACAGATTTACAATATGCTGATGGACTATAAGGGTAATGTCACAGTCAAGATTGACGGTATTGCAGCATCTGCCGCATCGGTAATCGCTATGGCAGGCACAGAGGTTTTGATGTCGCCTGTTTCAACAATGATGATTCATAACCCTGCTACCGTTGCTATGGGCGACCACAACGAAATGCAGAAGGCTATTGAGATGCTTAACGAGGTCAAGGAGAGTATCATCAATGCCTACGAAATTAAAACAGGCTTATCAAGAGCAAAGCTGTCACACTTAATGGATTCTGAAACCTGGATGAATGCAAACAAGGCTGTCGAGCTTGGCTTTGCCGATGGCATCATCGCAAGAGAAAATCCGAATACAGAGCCTGATGAAGATGAAGAGGACGAAGATGAAGAAGAAAAGGATAAAAATAACCCCTGTGAAAATTCAGTCCTGTTTTCTCGCAAGGCTGTAAATACGGCTCTTAAAAACAAGCTTGTAAAGCACTATTCAAAGAATGTTTCAAGAAATACAGGAACAGACATCACAGACCTTGAAAAAAGACTTAATTTATTAAAACCTTAAGGAGGAATTTTACTATGGCAAAAATTAACGAACTTCGTGAGAAGCGAGCAAAAATCTGGGAACAGGCAAAAGCCTTCCTTGATTCCCACAGAAACGAAACCGGTATTCTTTCGGCGGAAGATACCGCAGCTTATGAAAAGATGGAAAAGGATATTGTTGACCTCGGTCACGAGATTGAGCGTCAGCAAAGAGCAGACGAGCTTGAAAGAGAGTTAAATCTCCCGACAAGCACACCGCTTGTTTCAAAACCCGATAACGTCAATCGTGAGAGTAAAACAGGCACAGCTTCTGAAAAGTACAACAAAGCATTCTGGAATCAGATGAGAAACCGCTCAACGCAGGAGGTCAGAAACATTCTCAGTGAAGGTGTTGACAGCGAGGGCGGTTTTCTTGTGCCGGAAACCTTTGAAAACACACTTGTTCAGGTGCTTGATGAAGAGCTTGTAATTCGTCAGCTTGCACACACCTTTACAACTGCGTCAAACGCACACAAAATCCCTGTTGTTGCTACAAGAGGTAAGGCGATGTGGACTGAGGAAAACGCTGCAATTACCGACAGCGATACATCATTCGGTCAGAAAACAATCGGTGCGCATAAGCTGTGTGCTTTAATCAAGGTATCTGAAGAGCTTTTGAACGACTCTGCATTCGACCTTGAAAGCTACTTCAATCAGGAGTTTGCAAGAAGAATCGGTGAAGCCGAGGAGGAAGCCTTTGTTATCGGTGACGGCAGTGCAAAGCCTTACGGAATTTTTGATGACAGCGAGGGCGGTGAAGTTGGTGTGACAGCTACATCAACAGTAACAATCACAGCCGATGAACTCATCGACCTTTATTACAGCCTTAAAGCGCCATATCGTAAAAACGGTGTTTGGCTTTTAAATGACAGCACAGTAAACAGCATCAGAAAACTTAAGGACAGCAACGGTCAGTATTTATGGCAGCCGTCTATTAAGGACGGTGAAACCGACACACTTCTCGGTAAGCCTGTTTACACATCTTCATCAATTGCAAATGCTGCATCGGGTACAAAGCCGATTGCATTCGGTGACCTTTCCTACTACTGGATTGGTGACAGACAGGGTGTTACCTTTAAACGACTCAATGAGTTATATGCAGCAAACGGACAGGTAGGTTTCCTTGCGACAAAAAGAGTTGATGCAAGACTTATTGTTCCGGAGGCAGTTAAGATTCTCAAAATGAAGGGTACAGTTTCTACAGGCGGTTAAGGAGTGCTTTTATGACTGACAGGCTTTTAGAAAGGGTAAAGCAAAATCTCATACTTGAACATTCTGAGGACGATGCACTTCTTGAGCAGTACATCACTGCATCGGTTTCCTATGCCGAAAGCTATCAACACATTGATGAGGGTTACTACTCCACACACGCAATGCCTGCAACTACCGAGCAGGCAGTTATTATGCTTGTGAGCCATTTCTACGAAAGCAGAGATGGCTCAACGGGCGGATTCTTTGCTGACAGCACAAACGCATCGGCTCAGGTGTGGAATACGGTCAATATGCTTTTAAGGCTTGACAGAAACTGGAAGGTGTAGCTATGAGTTTTGGAAAGATGAACACACCTGTTGAAATTATGAAAAGGGTGATTGAAACCGATGATGAGGGCTTTAAGAAGGAAAGACTGAAAACGGTTGCAAGAGTGAGAGCATATCGTGAGGGCAGACACGGCAGTGAACGGTGGGCAAATATGGCGACATTTTCCGTTGCGACTGACCTGTTTCGCCTAAGGTGTATTCCGCACATTGAGGTTACAACCGATATGCTCATCCTTTGTGACGGAAAGCGGTTTGAAATCACCTCTGTTGAGAATGTAAAAGGCAGAGGAATGTATCTTGAAATTCTCGCAAAGGAGGTTGAAGCAAGTGGCTAGATGCACAATGAAAATGCCGGAGGAGTTTTTACTCAAGATTTCAAGACTAGGTGACAAAACAGATGAAGTGAGTGAAAGGGTACTCAATGCCGGTGCTGAGGTTGTTCTGAAAAAGGTGAGGACAAATCTCAGAAATGTCATCGGTAAGGACACAAAACGCAGTCACGCTCCACGGGTGAGCTTGAACACTCGCTCGGCGTGTCCCCTGTTTTGTCGGACAAGAACGGCAATTTGAATATCAAGATAGGCTTTTCAGAGCCGAGAACAAATGGTGAGAGCAATGCAAAAATTGCGAGCATAATTGAATACGGCAAAAGCGGTCAGCCACCAAAACCGTTTATGAAACCCGCAAAATCAGCGTCACGCAAGGAGTGTATGACAGTTATGATTAACACGCTTGATGAGGAGGTAAGAAGCATATGAGTTTGCTTGCTGAAATCAAGAGTATTGCAGAGGGATTGAACATCAAGGTTGAAACAGGTGTTTTTTCAGGCAAAGCACCTGACGAATACATTGTTCTCACACCGCTTTCGGATGGTTTTGATATGCACTGCGACAATATGCCGACCTTTGACAGACAGGAAGTGAGAATTTCTATATTTTCAAAGGGTAATTACTCTGCACTTAAATACAAGCTTGTGACCGCTCTTTTTCAGAGTGATATTTCAATTACCGACAGACTGTATATCGGTTATGAGAGCGACACGGGCTATCATCACTATGCTATTGACGCATTAAAAACTTATGAACTGGAGGAGATAGATTATGGCAACAATTGGACTTGATAAGCTGTATTACGCAAAAATCACGGAGGACTCTGACGGAAACGAAACCTACGATACACCTGTTCCGCTTGCAAAGGCGATGAGTGCGGAACTTTCGGTAGAGCTTGCCGAGGCAACACTTTATGCCGATGACGGTGCGTCAGAGGTTGTAAAGGAATTTCAGAGCGGTACGCTCACACTCGGTATTGACAACATCGGAACAGCCGTTGCAGAGGATTTGACCGGTGCGACAATCGACAAAAACAAGGTGTTGGTTTCCGCATCCGAGGACGGAGCACCGCCCGTTGCAATCGGTTTTCGTGCAAAGAAAGCGAACGGCAAGTATCGTTACTTCTGGCTTTACAGAGTGAAGTTCGGCATTCCCGCAACCAACCTTACCACAAAGGGAGAAAGCATCGAGTTTTCCACTCCGTCAATCGAGGGTACGGTTATCCGCAGAAACAAGGCTGACAAGCTCGGCAAGCACCCATGGAAAGCTGAAATTTCAGAGGACGATACAGGGGTCGCAAGCGATACAATCAGCGGTTGGTACACTCAGGTGTACGAGCCGACCTATGCTGAATAAATACGGAGGTGCGTTATGACTGACAGAGGAAGTATTATTAAAATTGGTGAAAACGATTATGAGCTTATTCTCACAACAAGGGCAACAAAGGAAATTGCCAAAAGATACGGCGGACTTGAAAACCTCGGTGACAGGCTTATGAAAAGTGAAAATTTTGAAATGGCACTTGATGAAATCATCTGGCTTATCACCTTGCTTGCAAACCAGAGTGTTATGATTTACAATCTGAAAAATCCGAACAGCAAAAAGCCTTTGCTTTGTGAGGACGAGGTTGAGCTTTTAACCTCACCGTTTGACCTTGCTGAATACAAGAATGCAATTATGGACTCAATGCACAAGGGTACAAAGAGAAATATTGAAAGCGAGTCTGACTCAAAAAATACGAAAGTCGGGTAACAGACGATGAGCTGTTTACCCGACTTCTTTATTACGGACTTGCACATTTAAATCTTTCACAAGACGAAGTGTGGCTGATGCCGTTCGGTCTTTTGCTTGATTTGTGGGAATGTCATCGACAATACAACGGCATTGCAAAGCCAAAACGAGTTGCTTGCATTGATGATGTTATTCCTTATGGGGTTTGAATATTCTGAAAAGGATTGAGATTTATTAAGCGGTATGATATAATTAGCTCATTGATAAACTGGAAGTTGTTGTTTATAAGGCATTGACAGAAGCACAGAATTTTAAATGAGGTAAAACAAATGGAATACACTAATGGATATGTCGCATTTATTGATATATTGGGATTTAGCAACTTAGTTTCAAATGAACAAAATGCTGACAAAGTAAAAGATTTATTTGAATTCGTAGAAAAATTTCAGTACTTATTTAATTCAACTTCAAACTTAATACTAATGTAGCGTTTTTTTCTGATAGCATAATTTTATCAACTAACAATCAGCCAAAAGATAATCTTGGTATGTTGTTTTGGGCAATATGGATTGCAGAATCATACTTATATCAACACACCCGTTTATTCTTTCGAGGTGGTATAACTAAAGGGTTATACTATCACAAAGGTTCTACAGCATTCGGTCCTACAGTGGTGAATTCTTACCAATTAGAGAAACAAGCCGTTTATAGTAGAATACTGATAGACGACGAAATTGTGTCTACTATGGATGAAGTTCCATTAAATATAATGAAAGACACCGATGGAAAATATTGTTTTAATCCTTATAGTATAGGACTGCTTCGTAAAACACCAGAAGGAACAAATCCAACAAAGCAACAAATTTTTGAAAGCATAAGTGAAGAGCGCAAATTGCTTCTCGAAGCCATAAATGCTAATTTATATTCAAAAGTATCTGAAAAGTATTTGTGGAGAATTGTACCATTCAATAAGATTTGTGAAATTCTTCCCTATATTTTTAACGAGTATCATTTTGACTTTGATGAATCAGATATTGACAAATTGAATTCTTTAAAGATATCAATTAAAGAAATTGAGGATAATTATAAGGCATGAAATAAACTAATTAATGACCAACTTTGCTTCCATAAAAAATGACAAGACTTCAACAATCCACCACATCTGTCTCAAACTAATCGACAAATTTCAGTTTATCTACTGGTTAAATTCAAAGAGTAACCTTTAATGTGGTGACCCCCAAAAGTTAGATTTGAAAGCGTAGTGGCTTTTAGCTGCTACGCTTTTGTTATGCAACTAAGGCATTAATCCTGTACTCAACCGGACTTAACCAGCCGAGTTTCTGTTTGATTCTCTTGTTGTTGTAGTAATCAATGTATTTGATAATTGCTTGTTTAAGCTCTTCATAGCTGTAATAAACTTTTCCATAATATATTTCTTGCTTTAATATTCCAAAGAAATTTTCCATAA
>ENA-OQCO01000222-OQCO01000222.1-human-gut-metagenome-genome-assembly--contig:-NODE-222-length-33752-cov-2.304862_pt1 | contig 33752 bp, 29 predicted proteins | sample MGYA00242500_ERZ504582 | MGnify/ENA primary metagenome ERZ504582 (study PRJEB26092, sample SAMD00036346) | human gut metagenome | host: Homo sapiens | study: EMG produced TPA metagenomics assembly of... | reverse complement strand
TTTTTGTTGTTTTTTACACAGAACCATATAAAAGCATCAGAACCATCTGGCTGTCTCAACCATATTGGTTCCGGAATCCATACTGCATTTCTGGATATAGCGGTATGCGTCATCCTCGCTCAGGTGATTTCTTTCCATTAAAAGCATCTTTGCATTTGAAATATAATTCTGTTCTTTCCATGAACGCTGCTTCGGCTTTTTCTTATCTTTTTTCCAGCGCCTTTCGATCTGGGAAAGCATCATGCTTACCGTATTTACCAGATCTCCGACTTTCAGAGGCATTCCCACACATAAAATGGATGTTGGCGCCTCACTGATCACTCCCCGGGAGGCCATAAGCAGCATTTCAAAATAATCCGGCATATAGTCCAGAAGATCACGGTAGTACATATCCTGAAGATGATAACCGCAAAGCAGAACGCCGCCATCAAGCTCCGAGATACTGGCAAGGGCATTTGCACCCGAATTGCATACCGCCGCTACCGTGAATCCATATCGGTTAAGGACTGTGCGGATCTTTTTTGCATCTTCTATTTTCGGTAATGCAATCACGATACTCGTGTTCATAAGCCGCCACTCTCTTTCGTCCTATTATGCCTCGTTCATCAGATCCGATACAGATACTCCTCGATCTCCCAGTCTGAAATCTCCTGGGAATAACGCAGCCACTCTTTTCTCTTGGCCTGCGCATACTGTTTGCAGAAGCTTCTCCAAGGATTTCCTTCATCCAGTCACTTTCTTCAAACAGCGTGATCGCTTCCCGCAGGTTCTCCGGTAAATTCTCGATACCCTGTTCCTTCTGATCCGACTCTGAAAGAGAACGATCAGAAGCTTTTGTAGGATAGATCTTCTTCTGGATTCCATCCATGCCCGCTGCCAGGCATACCGCAAAAACAAGGTACGGGTTGGATGCAGCATCCGGACTTCGAAGCTCGATCCTGGTATCAGCACCATTAACTCTCGGGATCCTTACAAGTGAATTCTGGTTATTTCTCGTCCAGGTCAGTTCTGTCGGTGCATCAAATCCAGGCACAAGACGTTTGTAGGAATTTACAAGCGGATTTGTGACAAGAGCCATCTCCCGGCTATGTGCCAGAAGACCTCCGATAAAGAAACATGCTTCTTCACTGAGTTTGGACGGATCATCCTGATCCACGAAAATATTTTTCCATTTTTAAACAGTGAAAAATGGATATGCATGGCTGAACCGTTTACTTCCCGTCTTGGCTTCGGCATAAATGTCGCATGAAGTCCATGACGTTTGGCTACAGTTCTTACTGCCATCTTAAAGGTTATAACTTCGTCTGCCATCTCACGTGCTTCCCCGTAATGAAGGGCGATCTCATGCTGTGCAGGTGCTGTCTCATGATGAGAGGATTCCACCTCAAATCCCATATCCTCAAGAGTCAGTACCATGTCACGTCTTGCATTTTCGCCTAAGTCCACCGGACTTACATCCAGGTATCCGGCTTTTTCGTGAGAAACCGTTGTAGGCATTCCGTTGTCATCAATATGAAACAGGAAAAACTCACATTCCGGGTCAACATAGCAGGTATAACCTGCCTCTTCTGCTTTCTGCGCTGTTTTTTTCAGAATATATCTTGAGCTCATCTCATGCTCAGATCCGTCTGCGCGGCGCATATCGCAGATCAGTCTTGCGACCTTTCCCTGCTGAGGACGCCATGGGAGAATTGAAAAGGTATCATAGTCCGGATACAGGATCAGATCCGGCTCCTTCTCTCCCACAATGCCCGCAATATGAGAGCCATATACAACGCACTGGTTATCCAGGGCTCTTGGAAGCTCTCTTGCTGTGATCGCAATATTTTTCAGAGTTCCAAACATATCCGTAAACTGGAGGCGGATGAACTCTACGTCTTCCTCCTCTGCCATTGCAAGAATCTCTTCTCTGGTATAATTTCCCATAGTATTCTCTCCTTTATTTCCTCATCACACAAAATAATTACCCTCAAAATCAGAAAAAGGGTGCACTTCAGAGAGCTTCCGCTCCTGAAGAACACCCTTGTTCATGGACGTAATTATAGCAATCGGTCAATTCTTTGTCAACCATTTTTTAAAAGGGGCAAAAGTTCAAAAGCTTTATCGCGGAAACACGAACAGTTTTTTGACCTTTTGCCCCTGGTATCTGTTATTTTACTGTAAATATGAATAGCTCATCAATGATTCGTCAACTGCCTTCGCAGCCTCACGTCCCTCATGAATCGCCCATACAACAAGAGACTGTCCACGGTGCATATCACCTGCTGTGAATACACGGTCTACACTTGTTGCATACTGCTCAGGTTTCGTCTCCACATTGGTTCTTGGTGTAAGTGCTACACGGAAAGCATCTGTCACATATTTCTCGCTGCCAAGGAAACCGGCCGCAATAAGAACCAGATCTGCCGGAATTACTTCCTCGCTGCCTTCAATCGGTACCATGTTAAATCTTCCGGTCTTTTCATCCTTTACACTTTTCAGCTTTACGATCTTGGCCTTGCAGACATTTCCTTTTTTGTCCTTGATAAACTCGGTAACGGTTGTCTGATAGATCCGAGGATCATGGCCAAATACTGCAATAGCCTCTTCCTGGCCGTAATCGGTTTTCAGGACCTTCGGCCACTCCGGCCATGGATTGGAAGGAGTTCTTGCTGCAGGAGGCTGCGGCATCATCTCAAGCTGTGTTACAGATTTTGCGCCAAGACGGATGGAGGTTCCCACGCAGTCATTACCGGTATCTCCGCCACCGATAACCAGAACATTTTTGCCCTTTGCAAGCTCATATGGGAATTTTGCAAAATCTGTATCCAGAAGACTTTTTGTTACCTGCTTCAGGAAATCCACTGCAAAGTAAATTCCCTTGGCATCTCTTCCCGGAACATTGATATCTCTCGGATGAGAAGCTCCGCAGCAGAGAAGAACACGGTCATAATCCTTCAGAAGCTGTTCTGCAGTAATGTCAACACCAACATTGATATTGGTAACAAATTTCACGCCTTCCTCTTCCATCAGCTTCAGTCTGCGGTCAATGACCTTTTTCTCCAGCTTCATGTTCGGAATGCCGTAGCGGAGAAGTCCTCCGATACGGTCGTTTCTCTCAAATACTGTTACGCTGTGACCACGGCGGTTCAGCTGCTGCGCTGCTGCCAGTCCGGAAGGACCACTTCCGATAACTGCGATTGTCTTTCCTGTGCGGACAGGCGGAATCTGCGGCTTTACCCATCCCTCTGCATAGGCTGTCTCAATAATAGCTTTCTCATTCTCCTTTGTGCTGACCGGGTCTCCGTTCAGGTTGCAGGTACATGCAGCCTCACAAAGTGCCGGACACACTCTGGATGTAAATTCCGGAAAGCTGTGTGTCTTGTTCAGACGCAGGAATGCCTGCTTCCAGTTTCCTGTGTACACAAGATCATTTGTCTCAGGAACCAGATTGTGCAGCGGACAGCCGGAAGCCATTCCGCCGATCATCATACCTGCCTGGCAGAAGGGGACGCCGCAGGCCATGCAGCGTGCTCCCTGAAGTTTCTGTTTTTCTTTATTTAACGGAACACGAAATTCGTTGAAATTCTGAATACGTTCCTTTGGCGGCAGAACCTTTGCCGTTTCTCTTTCATAATCTAAAAATCCAGTTGGCTTTCCCATTTCCTCATCCTCCTTAATGTTTCACGCCGATGCTCTCATAGAACGCTTCCATCTGTGCCTGCTGGCTGGTCAGACCTTTTTCTTCCAGCTTTGCACTTAATGTGATCATTCTCTTGTACTCATCCGGAATGAGTTTTTTGAAGTGAGGCAGATAGGAATCAAAATCAGCCAGCACCTTCTTACCGATCTCGGAGCCTGTTGCTTCCACATGAGCCTCGATAAGATCACGAAGCTCTTTTTTATCATATTTATTATCCACTTTTTCAATGGAGATCATTGCTTTATTGAGGTTCTTGTAAAGAACGTTATCCACATCAAGAACATAAGCGATACCGCCGCTCATACCTGCTGCAAAGTTCTTTCCTGTTTTTCCAAGAACAACCACACGGCCACCTGTCATGTACTCGCAGCCATGCTCGCCAACGCCCTCTACAACAGCCACTGCACCGGAGTTACGTACTGCAAAACGCTCACCTGCAACACCATTGATAAATGCAGTTCCACTGGTCGCACCGTAAAGTGCTACGTTTCCAACGATGATGTTCTCTTCAGCCTTGTATGCAGCCTTCTCCGGAACCTTAACGATCAGCTTACCGCCGGAAAGTCCCTTTCCGAAATAGTCGTTGCTGTCACCGGTCAGTTTCAGTGTCAGTCCCTTCGGGATAAAGGCGCCGAAGCTCTGTCCGCCTGCACCTGTACAGTTTACAGTTACCGTATCCTCTGCAAGACCATCTTTATGGTTTCTTGTGATCTCAGAACCAAGAATCGTACCGAAAGCACGGTCTGTATTGCTGACTTTTACATCAACAGATACTTTCTCACCCTTCTGGATCGCCGGTGCACATTTCTTGACCAGAACTTTTTCATCCAGAGTTTTTTCAAGATTAAAATTGTATACAGCCTTCGGATCAAAGGTTACTTTACCCTTTCCTGCATATGGGTTGTTCAGGATGGCGCTTAAATCAACCTTACCCTTATGCGGCTCCTGCACACTGTCAGAAACTGTAAGAAGGTCTGTACGGCCTACCATCTCATCAATGGTGGCAACCCCAAGGCGTGCCATGTACTCTCTCAGCTCCTGTGCGATAAAGCGCATGAAGTTCTCCACATACTCCGGTTTTCCGCGGAATCTCTTACGAAGCTCCGGATTCTGAGTAGCCACACCAACCGGGCAGGTATCCAGGTTGCAGACTCTCATCATCACGCAGCCCATAGTTACAAGCGGCGCTGTTGCAAAACCGAATTCCTCTGCACCGAGAAGTACTGCAATGGCAACGTCACGGCCGCTCATCAGCTTACCGTCTGTCTCGATACGTACTCGGTTACGAAGTCCGTTCATGATCAGTGTCTGATGTGTTTCTGCAAGTCCAAGCTCCCATGGAAGTCCTGCATTATGGATGGAGCTTCTTGGCGCAGCTCCTGTACCTCCGTCATATCCGGAGATCAGAACAGTCTGTGCTCCGGCCTTTGCAACACCGGCTGCGACAGTACCAACACCAGCCTCAGAAACCAGCTTTACGGAAATATCCGCATATTTATTTGCATTTTTCAGGTCATAGATCAGCTCTGCAAGATCCTCGATAGAGTAGATATCATGATGCGGCGGCGGAGAGATCAGGCTGACTCCCGGTGTGGAATGACGGGTTTTTGCGATCCACGGATATACCTTCTTTGCAGGAAGATGTCCGCCTTCACCAGGCTTTGCGCCCTGTGCCATCTTGATCTGGATCTCTCTTGCAGAAACCAGGTAACGGCTGGTAACACCGAAACGTCCGCTGGCTACCTGTTTGATTGCAGAGCAACGGTCATTGTCTGTTCCTGCGGAATCCAGACGCTCATCACTTTCACCACCCTCACCTGTATTTGATTTTCCATGGAGATGGTTCATGGCAATAGCCAGAGTCTCATGAGCTTCCTGAGAAATAGAACCGTAAGACATGGCACCTGTCTTAAATCGTTTTACAATATCCTCAACACTCTCAACCTGGTCGATGGGAATAGGCTCCTTGGCAAACTTAAAGTCCAGAAGACTCTTAAGTTTCCATGTCCCTCGTCATCTACCAGCTTTGTATATTCCTTGAACATCTCATAGCTACCCTGTTTAGTGGACTGCTGAAGAAGATGGATGGTACGCGGATTATATTTGTGCTCCTCACCCTGACTTCTCATTTTATGGGCACCTACGCTGTCCAGAGTAAGATCTGTGGCAAGTCCAAGTGGATCAAATGCCTCAGAATGAAGTTTTTCTACATTATCCTCAATATCTTCCAGTGTGATTCCGCCTACACGGCTTACGGTTCCTGTAAAGTAGCGGTCGATCACATCCTGGGAAATTCCGATTGCCTCAAAAATCTGAGATCCCTGATAGGACTGGATAGTGGAAATACCCATCTTGGAAGCAATCTTTACGATACCGCTGATCACCGCATGATTGTAATCATCAACGGCTGCATAATAGTCCTTATCCAGCATATGTGTGTCGATCAGCTCATGGATGGTATCCAGTGCCAGATACGGATTGACTGCGCTTGCACCATATCCGAGAAGTGTTGCGAAATGATGAACTTCTCTTGGCTCACCGGATTCCAGGATCAGGGCAAGGGATGTGCTCTTCTTTGTTTTTACAAGATGCTGATGTACTGCGGAAACCGCCAGCAGGGACGGAATCGGCATATGGTTCTCATCCACACCACGGTCAGAAAGGACCAGGATGTTTGCTCCCTCACGGAAAGCTTTGTCAACCTCTACGAACAGACGGTCAATGGCGCGTTCAAGCTTTGTGCTCTTATAATATAAGGTAGAAATAGTCACAACCTTGAATCCGTCCTTTTTCATATTCTTGATCTTCAGCATATCGGTGTTGGTCAGAATCGGATTGTTGATCTTCAGCACCTGACAGTTCTCCGGCTTTTGGATCAGAAGGTTTCCGTCTTTACCTACATATACACTTGTGGAAGTAACGATTTCCTCACGGATCGCATCGATCGGCGGGTTTGTTACCTGTGCGAAAAGCTGTTTAAAGTAGTCGAACAGCGGATAATGTTCCTTGGAAAATACAGCAAGGGGAGTATCATGTCCCATGGCTCCGATACTTTCTGAGCCGTTTAATGCCATGTTGCGAATGGAAGTACGGTACTGCTCATAAGTGTATCCAAATGCTTTCTGAAGGCGTGCTCTCTCCTCCGGTGTGTACTCGACAACTCTCTGGTTCGGGATCTTGATATCACGAAGCTGTACCAGATTGCTGTCCAGCCACTCGCCATAAGGCTGTTTTTTCGCATATTTTTCTTTGAGTTCATTATCATCGATGACACGACCCTGAACGGTATCAACCAGGAGCATTTTTCCCGGATGAAGACGTTCTTTTAATACGATCTTCTCCTCATCTACAGGAAGAACACCAACCTCTGAGGAAAGGATCATATAGCCATCAGAGGTGATATAGTATCTGGATGGACGAAGACCGTTTCTGTCAAGAACTGCTCCCATCACATCACCATCTGAGAACAGAATGGATGCAGGACCGTCCCATGGCTCCATCATGGTCGCATAGTACTGATAAAAATCTCTCTTCTCCTGAGAGATCGTATCGTTGTTTGCCCATGGCTCCGGAATTGTGATCATCACTGCAAGTGGAAGATCCATTCCACTCATAACCAGGAATTCCAGGGTATTGTCAAGCATTGCGGAGTCAGAGCCATTGCGGTTAACTACAGGAAGAACCTTATGCAGCTCATCCTTCAGATACGGAGACTCCATGTTTTCCTCACGGGCAAGCATCTTATCGGCATTGCCACGGATCGTGTTGATCTCACCGTTATGTACAATGAAACGGTTCGGATGTGCTCTCTCCCAGCTCGGGTTCGTGTTGGTACTGAAACGGGAATGTACCACTGCAATGGCAGACTCGTAATCCTGGCTCTGAAGATCACCAAAAAAGGTGCGGAGCTGTCCTACCAGGAACATACCTTTGTATACGATGGTACGGCTGTTCATGGAAACCACGTAGGTATTGTCATTACTCTGTTCAAATTCACGGCGTGCGATGTAAAGCATACGGTCAAAGGCAAGGCCCTTTTCCACATCCTCCGGCTTCTTAACGAATGCCTGCATGATGCACGGCATGCACTCTTTCGCTTTATGGCCGAGTACCTCCGGGAAAACCGGCACTGTACGCCATCCCAGAAGCTCCAGTCCCTCTTTTTCCACGATGATCTCGAACATCTTCTTTGCCTGGGCACGTTTGATCTCCTGCTGCGGGAAAAAGAGCTGGGCTACACCGTATTCTCTCTCACCACCAATGTCAAAGCCCTCTTTTTTACAGACCCTCTTAAAAAATTTATGGGAAATCTGAAGAAGGATACCGACACCATCACCGGTTTTTCCTTCTGCATCCTTACCAGCACGATGCTCAAGATTCTCTACGATCTTAAGAGCATTGGCAACTGTATCATGTGTTTTCTTTCCTTTTATATTAACAACGGCTCCGATACCGCAGTTATCATGTTCGAATTCAGGGCGGTAGAGGCCCTGCTGCTGATTTCCTACTTCTCTCATTTTTCTCATCCTTTCATTGCAGCTTCTTCTGCCGTCTTTTTGTCAACTGCCGCCTGCACAAATCCACGGAACAGCGGATGTGCATGGTTCGGTCTGGACTTGAATTCCGGATGTCCCTGTGTTCCTACAAAGAACGGATGTCCGGCAATTTCGATCATCTCAACGATATGTGCATCCGGGGAAGTTCCTACGATGGACATTCCTTTTTCACTTAATTCTTTACGGAATGCATTGTTTACCTCATAACGATGTCTGTGACGCTCCTGGATCTCTTTCTTTCCAAAAAGCTCATAGGATTTGGAGCCTTCGGCCAGCACACACGGATAGCTTCCAAGACGAAGGGTTCCTCCAAGATCTTCCACATCCTCCTGATCCGGCATCAGGCAATGACCGGATGCGTTGTTTCCGGTGCCAGCTCAATACTGTTGGCATCTTCATACCCAAGCACATGGCGGGCAAATTCCACAATAGCCATCTGCATTCCCAGGCAGATTCCAAGGTACGGGATCTTATGAACTCTTGCATACTGCGCCGCAGGATCATTCCTTCTGTACCACGGTTTCCGAATCCTCCCGGAACCAGAATACCATCTACGGAATGAAGGGTCTGATCCAGGTTCTTCTCATTGAGTTCTTCAGAATCTACCCACACGATATCAACCTTTGCACGGCAGGAGATTCCTCCATGCTTCAGTGCTTCCACAACACTTAAGTATGCATCATGAAGCTGTGTATATTTACCAACCATGGCAATCTTCACCGTTTTATCAGGGTGACGGAGATTTTCCACCATATTCTCCCAGTCTGTAAGATCCGGTTTGCGGTTCTCAAGTCTTAAGCTCTGCAGTACCACGTCTGCAAGCTTTTCTCTCTCCATTGCAAGAGGCGCTTCATATAAATATTCCACATCCAGATTCTGAAGCACATTGCTTACAGGCACATTACAGAACAGGGCGATCTTTCCACGGATATCCTCGGTAAGAGGATACTCGCTTCTGCATACCAGGACATCCGGCTGGATTCCCATTCCCTGAAGCTCTTTTACACTGGCCTGGGTCGGTTTGGTCTTCATCTCTCCGGAAGCACGGAGATATGGGATCAGAGTTACATGGATAAGGATTGCATTGTCATGCCCCACATCATGCTGGAACTGACGGATGGATTCCAGGAACGGCTGGCTCTCAATATCACCGACTGTACCGCCAACCTCGATGATGGCAATTCTGTCTTCGTCTGCGGATTTTGCTCTGTAAAAACGACTCTTGATCTCATTGGTAATGTGCGGGATCACCTGAACGGTACCTCCGCCAAAATCACCGTGACGCTCTTTCTGAAGAACAGACCAGTAAATCTTACCGGTTGTCACATTGGAATTCTTGTCAAGGCTTTCATCAATGAAACGTTCATAATGTCCAAGGTCAAGATCAGTCTCTGTACCGTCATCGGTTACAAAAACCTCTCCATGCTGAATGGGGTTCATAGTTCCCGGGTCAATATTAATGTAGGGATCAAATTTCTGCATGGTCACCTGATACCCTCTGGCTTTCAGAAGGCGCCCAAGAGACGCTGCGGTAATTCCTTTTCCCAGACCGGAAACAACTCCACCCGTTACAAAAACATACTTTACTGCCATCTTCGATTTCCTCCTCCATTTTGTGTTCCACAACAAAAAGGCGTCCGGAACAGGTTCCAAGGGGCGAGAATTCCCCTGTGGTATCCGTTCCTGACGCCTTTGTCAGTTATCTTTCATATAAAATATGGTTTACTATAAACTATTTTTTTTTATTTGTCAATAACTGATTTTTCATATAATCTGCGGAATTTCTTCCTATAAAATGGTTACAAATAAAAAACAGACGCCTGCCGAGGATTTCCATCTGATTTCCTGTCTCTGCAGCCACGTCTGTCTTTTCTTTTTATGTCTTTTATATCTTGTCTGTCTCTGCACTGTCTGTCAGGCAACTGCATATTTCTGAAGGAAACAGTTAAACTCATGGTCCTCACCATGACAGGTTACTGTAAGAACCTTGGTCAGATCCATGCTGAGTATCCAAGGATAGATTTGCATCAATTAAAATTTCTGTTATATGAAATATCTACATCAAAATCACATTTACTTGCAGCCTTAACAAATTCTTTAACATCCTCTGTCGCATTCAATCTAATTTTTTTAGACATAAATATCATCCTCTCTTTTATCTCGGTAAAAACCGGCATTGTTCCGGCCTCGCTGTTTTCCTGTATTTTCCAGACCAGCGGCCTTTTCTCATCTGGTTGTCCCACATTATGTCTCATATTGTCAGATTTGTCAAGTTGATATTTTTTATCGTTTTGGACGTTTTTCCTATAGAAACCCGAATTTTATATGATAAAATCCGGGTTTCTTAGATATTTATTGTGCAGTTTTCATATTTTCATTTTTCAATCCATCATTTTTAACTGTGAGATTAATTCCATATAGTTCATTAATACTGTTTGATTTCTTCTGGTATCTCCATCGGATAATTACCATCAAAGCATGCTTTGCACAGCGGAAGTCCACCCGCCATGCCTTCCAGATAATCAATCTGCATGTAGCCAAGAGAATCCGCACCGATCATCTTGCGAATCTCTTCCGTGCTATGCTGTGCCGCGATCAGCTGATCATTGGACGGCACATCCGTACCGAAATAACAGGGATGTAAAAATGGCGGGGAGCTGATACGTACATGTACTTCTTTGGCTCCGGCTTCTTTCAGCATGTGGATCAGATTGGCAATGGTAGTTCCACGGACAATGGAATCATCCACCAGAACGATTCTCTTACCCTTCACCACTGATTCCAGAACGCTCAGCTTCAGATGAACGCTTGACTCTCTCTCCTGCTGTGTAGGCTTAATGAAAGTTCTTCCAATGTAACTGTTTTTATAGAATGCAAAGCCAAACGGAATCCCGGATTCCTCCGAATAGCCTTTTGCTGCCGGAAGTCCGGATTCCGGTACACCGGTTACCAGATCCGCTTCTACCGGATAGGACTTTGCAAGAGATTTTCCTCCACGAATCCTTGCATCATAGATTTTTACGCCATCCATGGTGCTGTCCAGTCTTGCAAAATAAATATATTCAAAAACACAATGAGCATGCTTTTTCTGTTCAGCCAGTTTGCTAGATTTCAGTCCGTCCCTGGTGATCGTGACAATCTCACCCGGTTCAATATCACGGATAAATTCCGCTCCTACAGATGTCAGTGCACAGCTCTCAGATGCCAGAACATAAGCATTGTCTCTCTTTCCAAGACAAAGTGGTTTCAGTCCGTACGGGTCACGGGCACCGATCAGCTTCCTCGGGCTCATGATCACAAGCGCATATCCGCCCCTGATCTTCTCTACTGTTTTATGTACTGCTTCCTCTACTGTTGCAGAATGAACACGCTCTCTTGCAATATGGAAAGCAATAACCTCTGAATCTGTCGTTGTATGGAAGATCGCTCCTGTCTGGATCAGCTCCCATTTCAGAGCTTCTGTATTAACCAGATTTCCGTTATGCGCCAGTGCCAGACTTCCCTTAATATAAGAAAGTACCAGCGGCTGTGCGTTCTCCGCAACAGACTCTCCGGTGGTGGAATAACGAACATGTCCGATTCCGATGTCACCATTCATATTATGTACAACATCTTTTCGTAAAACTTCGCTTACCAGTCCGAGATCTTTATGAAACTGTACGTTTCCTCTTTCTCCGTCCGTCCTTGAAACGGCCATTCCGCAGGACTCCTGTCCCCTGTGCTGCAGCGAAGTAAGACCATAATAAATAGATGGTGCAATATTCCCTCCATCCAGATCATAAATCCCGAATACGCCACATTCTTCCTTTACTCCTGACATATTTTCCTCCATCTGTTTTTCCGTATTGTGTATCTTTGTAACTGGTCAAAAAGCTTCTTTTTCCATGATCACTTATGGCGATCACTGACTTTTCGAATGTATAACTACGATATCAGATTATAATAAAAGGACAAGATTTGTCAACCCTGCCTATTTTCCGACAGTCCGATCGCCCTGATCGATTTTTTAGATTTTTTTAAAAAAGCTCTTGACAATCTTTAATTTTGGTGTATACTGCAACACATAAAGCAAAGGCGCTTTGGATACGACAAGTATCTGAAGCGCTTTTTTTGTTTTTTCGGCCCGTAATACCGGTCATTCCGGCAGCGGTCCTTATAAGATAATTAAAAATTATAATGAATGAGTGAAATCGAAAGGAGTGTACCTATATGGCACAGAGTATCCCTGAAATGTATGGCAGTCTTGTATTCAATGACAAAGTGATGCGAAGCAAACTGCCAAAGGACATGTACAAAGCATTAAAGAAAACAATTGAAAACGGAACTCATCTGGAACTGGATGTTGCAAATTCCGTAGCAGTTGCAATGAAAGAATGGGCTACCGAAAACGGTGCAACACATTACACACACTGGTTTCAGCCGATGACAAACGTAACAGCAGAAAAACATGACAGCTTCATCTCCCCTACAGGTGATGGACAGGTGATCATGGATTTCTCCGGTAAAGAGCTGGTAAAAGGTGAGCCGGATGCATCCAGTTTCCCGTCAGGTGGTCTTCGTGCTACTTTCGAAGCAAGAGGATATACAGCATGGGATCCTACTTCACCAGCATTCATCAAAGATAAGACACTTTACATTCCTACAGCATTCTGTTCCTACAGCGGAGAGGCACTTGATAAGAAAACTCCTCTTCTCCGTTCCATGGATGAACTTAACAAAGAAGCAGTTCGTATTCTTCACATCCTTGGAAACAAAGAGGTTCGTCATATCAACACAACAGTAGGACCTGAGCAGGAGTACTTCCTGGTTGACAAGGATCTCTATAAAAAGAGAAAAGACCTGATTTTCTGCGGACGTACACTTCTGGGAGCTTCCGCACCAAAAGGACAGGAGATGGAGGATCATTACTTCGGAGCTCTGAAACCTCGTGTTGCTGCTTACATGCATGATCTTGACGAAGAGCTCTGGAAGCTTGGCATTCCGGCCAAAACAAAGCATAACGAGGTTGCTCCTGCACAGCACGAGCTGGCTCCTGTATTTGATACCACAAATGTTGCTGTCGACCACAACCAGCTGACCATGGAAATTATGAAAAAAGTTGCTGACAAGCACAACATGGTCTGCCTCCTTCACGAGAAACCATTTGAGGGAATCAACGGAAGCGGTAAACACAACAACTGGTCCATGAGCACAGACACAGGTGTAAACCTTCTTGATCCTGGAAAAACACCGGCAGAGAATACACAGTTCCTGGTATTTTTGGTAGCTGTTATTAAAGCCGTTGACGATTACGCTGATCTTCTCCGTGTATCCGTTGCAAGTGCCGGAAACGATCATCGTCTCGGAGCAAACGAGGCACCGCCTGCGATCGTATCCATCTTCCTCGGAGACGAGCTGACAGACATACTGAAATCCATTGAAAATGACACCTTCTTCAACAACAAGCATGCAGTACAGATGGATATCGGAGCAAAGGTACTTCCTCACTTCACAAAGGATACCACAGACAGAAACCGTACTTCACCGTTTGCATTTACAGGAAATAAATTTGAGTTCCGTATGCTTGGTTCCGCGGCATCTGTTGCAAACCCGAACATCGTACTGAACACTGCTGTTGCAGAGGTTCTTGCTGAATTCAGCGCAGCTCTTAAGGATGTTCCGGAAGAAGAAATGGAAAGCGCAGTACATGCACTTCTTAAGAAAACCATTGAAGAGCATAAACGCATCATCTTTAACGGAAACGGCTATACAGACGAGTGGGTTGAAGAAGCTGAGAAACGCGGTCTCTACAACCTGAAAACAACTCCTGATGCTCTTCCTCATTTCATTGCCGAGAAGAACATTGAGCTGTTTACAAAGCATGGCATCTTTACAAAGGAAGAACTCTTCTCCCGTTACGAGATCTGGCTTGAGAACTATTATAAGACCATCAACATCGAGTCCAACACTCTTGCTGAGATGATCCAGAAACAGGTAATTCCTTCTGTATATACATATGTTGAAAAGCTTGCAGATACTGCAGCTGCAAAGAAATCTGTAGTAGCTGACGTTTCTGTAGCAAGCGAAGCTGCTCTGATCTCCAAACTGAGTACACTTGCAGACACCATGGCAACGGATCTGGAAACTCTGAAAGCAGATACAGCAAAAGCTCTTGCTTCTTCTGACGATGTACTTGCATGCTCTAAGGCTTATCAGGGAACTGTTCTGGAAGACATGGAAGCTTTAAGAAAATCCGCTGATGAGGCAGAGGCTCTGATCCCGGATGAGTTACTTCCATATCCGACTTATGACGAGCTGTTATTCTCTATCTGACAACTGATATCAGATAACAATTTCATACGGTAAATACAGGGATATCCCTTATGAACTCTACTTCATAATTCATTATCGATTTCCTCATCCATTAATCACACGATACAGATATCCCCTGTTTTACATATACTTATTTTGATTTCGTAAAGGCGCGGAAGAGAATTTCCTCTCTCCTACGCTTTTTCGTTATACTGATACTGGATAAATTCTGTCTGTTTTTCTCCTGTCCGGTATTATAAAAATCCTTTCTGTATATATCTTATATAATAGGAAAGAAAAAATTGGGAAAGGGAGTGTTACTATGTATTCTTCAGTAAACACATTATGGGTCCTCGTCGGTGCCGCACTGGTCTTCTTCATGCAGGCTGGCTTTGCAATGGTTGAAACAGGATTCACAAGAGCAAAAAACGCAGGTAATATCATCATGAAAAACCTGATGGATTTCTGTATCGGAACTCCTGTCTTCTGGCTGGTTGGATTCGGCATCATGTTCGGTGCAGGAAACGGTTTCTTCGGCAAGATCGGCGGAATCGCCTCAGAGGCAAACTACGGAAACGCAATGCTTCCGGATGGAGTTCCTTTCTGGGCATTTCTCATCTTCCAGACAGTATTCTGTGCTACCTCTGCAACTATCGTATCCGGTGCCATGGCAGAACGTACCAAATTCATTTCCTACTGTATCTACAGCTTACTGATCAGCCTCGTTGTATACCCCGTATCCGGCCACTGGATCTGGGGCGGCGGATTTATCAGCCAGATGGGATTTCACGATTTCGCAGGTTCCTGTGCCGTTCACATGGTTGGTGGTGTTGCTGCACTGATCGGTGCCATTATCCTCGGGCCTCGTATCGGAAAATATTCCAAATCCGGTAAATCCAGAGCAATCCCGGGACATAATCTTACTGTTGGTGCACTTGGTGTATTTATCCTCTGGTTCTGCTGGTTCGGTTTCAACGGTGCATCCACTGTCAGCATGGAAGGCGATGCCATTGTAAGCGCCGGAAAAATCTTCGTAACAACAAACCTTGCAGCTGCCGTTGCAACTGTAACGGTTATGCTGATCACATGGATCCGCTACAAAAAACCGGATGTTTCCATGTCACTCAACGGTTCTCTTGCAGGACTGGTAGCCATCACAGCAGGCTGCGATACCGTATCTCCTACATCTGCAGCTATCATCGGAATCATTTCCGGATTCATTGTAGTATTTGGTATTGAATTCATTGACAAAGTTCTCAAAATTGATGACCCGGTTGGTGCTGTTGGTGTTCACGGTCTCAACGGTGCTTTCGGAACTCTTGCTGTAGGTCTTTTCTCTGACGGTGCAGGTACCGAGTGGAAAGGTCTCCTCACAGGCGGTGGTTTCCATGGCTTCGGTGTTCAGTTTATTGGTATGGCTATTACTATCGCATGGGTTGCTGTTACTATGACAATTATCTTCCAGGTGATCAAACACACCATCGGTCTTCGCGTTTCCGCTGAGGAAGAGATTGCAGGTCTGGATGTGAAAGAGCATGGCCTTGCAAGTGCATACGATGGATTCTTTGTACAGGATACCATGACAAAGGCTCCGGCTCCAATGGGAACTTCCGTAAAAGCCCCTGTTGTAAAACACGCTCCTTCTGCTCCTGCTGAATCTGTTCCTGAGATTCCGGCAGACGGCGTACACAAACTGACAAAAGTTGTTATCATCACACGTCAGAACAAGCTGGATGAGTTTATGCAGGCTATGAACGAGATCGGCGTAACCGGTATCACTATCACAAACGTTATGGGCTGTGGTGTTCAAAAAGGTGCTCCAACCTACTATCGTGGTGTTGAGGTTGACATGAACCTCCGTCCGAAGGTTAAGATCGAGATCGTTGTAAGTCTCGTACCGTTTCAGAAGGTTATTGATACTGCAAAAGAAGTTCTTCATACCGGTCAGATCGGTGATGGTAAAGTCTTCGTTTACGACATCGAAAACGTAGTAAAGATCCGTACCGGCGAGGAAGGCTTCCTGGCTCTGCAGGATACAGACGCATGATCCTCTTATAATCAAAACAGATAAAATCTTTCTACGCAATATAAACCAAATAAAAGCCAGAAAAGATCCGGAACAATTCCTTAAATGTTCCGGATCTTTTCATATATTATTCTCTTCTCAATCTCGGCAGATTCCACCGATAATGCGCTGCCAAATACCGGATCAGGATCACCACTACCGTTCCGATCACCATAGCCGGCACTCCACCCCACAGCCTGTATATCCAAACACAGGCAATGGCACCTACAATAGATGCACAGGCATAAATATGGCGCACAAAAATATATGGCGGTACTCCTGCCATCATATCACGGATCAGACCGCCTCCAACTCCTGTGACAGTCCCAAGAAATACAAGAAAAAATGTTCTTCCCATATACCCCTGGGAAATCCCCTTATCAACGCCCATGACGGTAAATACGCCAAGTCCAACCGTATCCATCACCAGCATCACCTTATCATAGACTAGTCGGTTTCCGCCTTCCAAAAGCTCCTGCTTCCAGTACATCACTGCAAATACAATACAGGACGTCACAGTTGCCACAATGGTATACAGCGGATCCTGAAACATTCCCGGCGGCACGATTCCCAGGATAATATCCCTGGTAGCTCCACCTCCCACTGCAGTCACCACTCCAAGAACACAGACCCCGAAAATATCCATTCCCCGCTGCGCTCCCACCATAGCTCCGGAAGCAGCAAACGCAATAGTTCCTGCCATCTCCAGAATAAATGTAAACATACTCTGATAATCCATTTCCCCTCCATGCATATCAAGCTGTATTTTTTCTCACCCTCATATCTGCATCCTGTTTTCCCTGTCTGTACATTTCCACAAGGTGCACATTTCCGCAGGGTGCAAGAAGGAACCCTGCCATGCAGGATTCCTTCTCCTATTTTCGTGATCACTATATTTTCATATTAACAGAATTTTCTCATTCTGTATATCTTTTCTTTTTATATCTGACTTCTGTTATTCTGCTTCAATCAGAAAGCCTCGTCTTTTCAGCATATCCTGAATCATGTCCAGAATCTCTTCTGACTCGGCCTCTACTTTATGATAGTGATAATCAGACGTAATATTTTTCAAAGGACTGGACTTTCCATTTCGGATGTCCTCCATAAAGTTCTCAACCTGGCGTCTGGATCTGATATTCAGTTCTGCCTCAATATGTCCGTAAACTCTGTGATTCACCATTACATTGATCACTTTTCCGCCAAGATCCACAATCCCGCAGAGCTCATTCTCCAGATCTGCATCTGTATGATGCACTTTGAATATCCGGCTCACAGTATGAGGAGCATTAAAAATATATCCCCTGTTGGTGGATATCACGTCGTTCCCTTCTGCGCGTATCAGCGCAACATCCTGCACGATCACCTGTCTGCTGACCTGAAATGTTCTGGCCAGAGCACTTCCCGAGACCGGCCGGTCACTGTTTTTAATTTTGATCCATGATCGCTGTCCTGCGTTCTGAACCAGTCATTTAAGTTCCCCTTTCCTGGCTGTACCTGTACTATTTATTCCGATATCTGTCTCCTTCATTCTCGCGATATCTCCCACCCGGTTCAGATATTACCTGTTATGCCTCTGCTTCCGACAATTCTCGCTTCTTTTTTTCTGATATTCCGGATATTTCCTGTCACAGCACTCGGTATTTTGCAAAATTCTGTGATCTTCAGGAAAGCGGATGAAGATTCTTAAGTGAAATATCAAGAATCGGTGCGGAATGTGTTAATGCACCACTTGATACATAGTCTACACCAACATCCCTGATCTTTGCAATATTTTCTTTTGTAACATTTCCGGAACATTCTGTTTTCGCTCTTCCGTCAATGAGTTTTACTGCTTCTTTCATCATTTCCGGAGTCATATTATCAAGCATGATGATATCTGCTCCAGCCTCAACAGCTTCTTTTACCTGAGCAAGAGTTTCCACCTCAACTTCGATCTTGCGGACAAAAGGAGCGTACTCCTGTGCCATTTTTACAGCATTTGCAACGCTTCCCGCCGCTCCGATGTGATTGTCTTTCAGCAGAACTCCATCAGAAAGATTATATCTGTGGTTCTGTCCGCCGCCTACGCGAACTGCATATTTCTCAAAAATACGCATATTCGGCGTTGTTTTTCTGGTATCCAGTAAAGTGATCCCTGTTCCCTCAAGAAGAGACGCAACCGAATGTGTGTAAGTTGCGATTCCGCTCATTCTCTGCAGATAATTCAGTGCCACACGCTCGCCGGAAAGAAGCACGCGGATATCTCCGGTAACTTTTCCCATTTTCTGGCCTTTTCCTACTTCATCACCATCTTTGCAGAACAGCTCTACTTTTGTATCAGCATCCAGAAGCGTAAATACACGGCTGAAGATTTCCAGTCCCGCAATGATTCCATCCTCTTTACAGATCAGGTCTACCTCTCCCGGAACTGCTTCTTTCATAACAGAGTTTGTGGTAACGTCTTCGCTTGAAATATCTTCTTTTAAAGCCTCCAGGATCAGATGATCTACCTGGAGTGTCATTGTAATTTTATTCATTTTACAATACCTTCTCTTTCTTAATTATCATAGCAGCCCTGTTCTCCGAAGCAAGGCTGCTCCCTTCTTTCATAATACGGATATTTATATTGCAGGCTGCATTCACGCCGCACCTGCAGCACTTTTCTTTTCTGTGGAGATTGCTTTCGCCGCGCGTTTTGCAAACACAAGGCTTTCCAGCAGGGAATTACTTGCCAGCCTGTTTGCTCCATGTACACCGTTGCAGCTGGTCTCTCCCACTGCATAAAGCCGGTCCATACTGGTCTTGCTGTCAGAATCCACCCAGATTCCTCCCATGAAATAATGCTGAGCAGGAACAACAGGGATACATTCCTTTGTCACATCATAGCCTTCTTCCAGACATCTCTGATAAATATTCGGAAAATGATTCAGGATCGTATCTTTATCAATATTTTCCATGGAAAGCCATACGTGATCTGTTCCTTCTTTTTTCATTTCTTCCCGGATCGCATTTGTTACTACATCTCTTGGAAGAAGTTCATTGACAAAGCGCTCTTTTTTGCTGTTATAAAGTACTGCGCCTTCTCCGCGGACTGACTCTGAGATCAGAAATCTTCGGCCTGGTCTCTTGGAGTACAGCGTTGTCGGATGGATCTGCACATAATCCAGATGTTCCAGACGCACATTATGTTTTTTCGCAATATCAAGGGCGTCACCTGTGAGATGTGGATAGTTGGTGGAATGCTCATATCTTCCTCCGATTCCACCGCTTGCCAGGATCGTATCCTGTGCATAGATTTCTACCTGGATTTCTCCACCTGGCTGGATTTCCTCCTGGATCTTCACAGCATTTCCAGCTTCCATTGCTTTCAGACGATCTCTGTTACCTTCCGCGGAAACAGCCTTTAAGCCCGCACATTTGTCGTTTTCCACAAGAATATCCTGCATGGTAGTATATTCCAGAATTGTTACATTATCAAGCTTTAACACCTGCTGGAGAAGCTTTTCGGAAATTTCTTTTCCTGTGATATCTTCATGATAAAGGATCCTCGGTCTGGAATGTGCGCCTTCTCTTGTATAGGCAAAATCATCTCCATCCATCTTGAAATCCACACCATATCCAACAAGGTCATTAATGACGTCCCTGGAACCTCGGATCATAATATCAACGGATTCTTTTCTGTTTTCATAATGTCCTGCCTTCATGGTATCTTCAAAATAACTGTCGTAATCATTTTCATCACGGAGCACGCAGATTCCACCCTGTGCCAGGAAAGAATCGCTACTTCTCATATCCTCTTTTGTGATGATCACGATCTTTTTATCCCGCGGAAGTTTCAGCGCACTGAACATTCCTGCAACACCTGTTCCGACGATCACTACATCTGTTTTAATTTTCATTGCATTTCGCCTCTCTGTCTCTGTTTATTTTGCCAGTTCCAGCATCCGTTCCAGCGGTTTCTTTGCTTTTTCACGAGTCTCATCTGTTACATACACTTCATTCTCTCCTGTTTTCAGAACATGGAGAACTTTTTCCAGAAGTACTTTTTTCATGTTTTTGCAGACCGGAACCGTTTCTGTGAAGTAGAATTTTTTATCCGGGCAGATGGTTTCCAGCTTGTACTGAACGCCGCATTCTGTGCAGATGATAAATTCTTTGTTATCGCTTTCCTGCGCATATTTAATGATCCCGGATGTGCTTCCGATATAATCAGCCTGTTTTAAAACTGTCTGCGGACATTCCGGATGAGCCAGAACCAGTGCATCCGGATGGTCCTCTTTCGCTTTTTTTACTTCTTCCGGATCCAGAAATTCGTGGACAATGCAGAATCCTTCATTATAAATAAAATTCTTCTCAGGAACCTGCTCTGCAATAAAGTGTGCAAGATTTCTGTCCGGAATAAAAAAGATATTTTTATTCGGAAGTGCCTTCACGATCTTTACTGCATTTGCGGAAGTAACACATACATCTGAAAGCTCTTTCAGTGCTGCTGTGGAATTGATGTAACAGACAACTGCTACATCGTCATATTCTTCACGCACTTTACGGATGCCTTCCTCTGTTGCCATATGGGCCATCGGACAGTCTGCATCCATTGCAGGCATCAGAACGGTTTTGTCCGGACTTAATATCTTTGCGCTTTCTCCCATAAATCCTACGCCACAGAACACGATGGTCTTCTCTTTCGCGCTGGCTGCGATCTTGCTCAGATAAAAAGAATCTCCTATATAATCTGCTACATCCTGTACTTCCGGACGCACGTAGTAGTGTGCAAGGATGATGGCATCTTTTTCTTTTTTTAATTTCTGGATTTCTTCTGCAACTGTCATTATCTTTCACCTTTCCTGCAGGATTTTTTTGAATTCCTGCTTTTGCTTTCTGGTCTTTATTATGCAGATACTTCTGATCTGCTTTTTTATTATCATGTAGCTTTTTCAAAACATCTTACACATAATACCACAGTCCTTTACATGTGACAAGACAGTTGTTTGATATATGTAAAGTTTTTGTAAAAAAGGCAGCAAAAAACACGGTTTCCACAATGAAACTTTCATCCTGGAAACCGTGTTCCTGCACGCATTCATTATTTACCCAGCAGTTCTCTTTCAATCCGCTCTCTTGCTTCCGGTGCCTGTTTATCCATCTTCTCAGGGAATCCAAACATGGAAACGCAGGCAATATTATCGCCGCCGGCTTTCGGCGCATCTGGTTTCAGCTGCTTGTTGGCGAAATCCATTTCTCTCAATGTCTCAAAAATCCCGTCAAAATCCACATCTCCTTCGCCCATAGCCAAATGCTGATGTACAGTCACATCTGCTTTTCCACGTCCATTAAGCCACGGTGGATTCAGAATATATCTGCAGTCCATAGTCTGGTTAAAAGTATCTGCAAAGAGCACATGTGTCAGCTCATCGCCTGCATATTTCAGCATGGAACGCACATCACCTTTTCCTTCATCATAGAAGAATCCATGCGGAGAAGAATATACGTATCCAAGGTTTGGAGAACGGAACGATTTCACCATATCACAGGTCTCATTATTCAGCTCGCAAAAATCATACGGATGGGACTGGATTTCCACACGGATACCCTCACGCTCAATCAGAGGAAGCAGCTCTTCCATGGATTTAAACCACATACCATTGCAGATCTCCTGCTGGTTCGGATCACCGGAAAGCTCTGTATTGATAACTTTTACGCCCATATCTCCTGCGATTTGTATCATACGCTTCCAGTTTGCAACCGCAAACTGCCTCTGTTCCTCTGTCGGACCGGACCAACGGTATACTACGATAAAAGAAGAAATCTCTACACCGGTTTCCCTCAAAGCCTGTCTGTATTCCTGCTCACACTCTTTCGAAAACAGCGGATGCTTATAGAATGGATTGATTCTCGGATGAGGAGACTGTTCAATATATTTGTACCCCCAATCTGCAACCTGATGAACCATACGGTTGATATCCATCTGCTTTGCAAGAACATCTACGTCAAATGCGATCTTCATGATATATTCCCTCCTTTTTCCTCTTCTTTATTTCGGATATAATCCAGGATCAGACCGGCAGCTCCGGCCGCTCCTGTTTTGGATACATTGATCACCATATCATAATAATGGGGATCGTCTCTGCGGATTCCGGTAAACTTCTCATAGTATTCATTTCGGATCTGATCACGTTTTTTCAGCTCTCCAAGAGACTGACCTTTATAATATTCCTGTCCCTCTTTTTCCCGGTAATCATCATCTGCATAAACGAAAAAGCTGTATGTATGCGGCTCTCCACGAAGCACATAGTTGGCACATCTTCCCAGGAATACACCTGGCCTTCTCTCAGAAAGCTCACGGATGATCCGACTCTGCACTTCAAACATCTGAACACCTGTATAATCTGCTGCCGCACCTGCCGATGAATGTCCATACGGGGAAAACGTAAGCTCACAATCCTCATAATTGTAAGAATCCAGATACTGCTTTACGCTTTCCAGATCTGCTTTCTCCATACCGAACTTTTCTGCCATAAGACAGATGATCTGGCGGTCATAAACCTTGCAGTCCAGTGCTTTTGCAACATCCTCGGCAATCTTTCTTCCACTGCTGCCATACAGTCTTCCGATTGCCACGTTGATCCGGTTTCCGGAAGCTTCCGGTAATGGCATGGACTGGATCTCGCCCTGTACAGATGCAGTTTTTTCTCCGGCTTCTCTCTGGATCAGCTCTCTCATCATCCTGTCATAAACTTTATCCAACTGATAGCAGGCTGCGATTCCAAACATCACCACCCAGATTGCTATCGGAACATACAGATAAAATCCCTTGATCACACGGATGGCTTCAGCCGACTGCTCCGCTGCTGTTGCCTTTGTTCCATCAAAATATGCTGCCGAAAGAATTCCTCCCATAATAGCAGAAGTCAGTCCTGAACCTGCTTTCTGGCCCATGCTCATAGATGAAAACATCAGACCCTCCACACGCTTGCCTGTTTTCCACTGGCCATACTCAATGGCATCACTTGGAAGAGAATACTGCACGCCATAAAACGGTGCGATTCCGATTCCTCTCATAATACAGGTTACAACGCCAAGAGAAACGCTGGTAATGTTCATCAGAAACAGAAGCTGTCCTGCAACGCCCAGGATACAGCCGGCACAGATGAGATTTCTTTTTCCATAGCGCGGAAGCACCTTCGGCAGAAGGGCAATTCCTGCCACAGTTGCCAGTTTCTCAGCTGCGGAAAGAGGCATGACGAGGTCTACATTTCCAAGTACATACTGGCAGTAATAGGTAAGGTCCGTTCCGATAATGATCTGATATGCGGTATAAAAGATCATCAGCCCCAGAGCAATGAGAAAATACCGGTTGGTAACAGTTGCTTTAAATGCTTCCGCAAAAGGAATATCTTCCTTTTCCTGTTTTGCTGCTGAAACACGCTCTGTACAGACCATGTAAGTATTCACAAGTACACCGACAGAAATGATCGCATAGCCAGCAGTTACCAGGATCCAGGCCATCTGCTGATTGCCTGTAATATTTGCCACGATATTGATCAGCGGCAGCGTAAACGCAGTAATGATCATACTTGCCGTGATAGACAATACCATGCGGATATTGCAGATCACATCACGCTCACGGCGATCACGGCTCATCAGAGATCCCAGTGCATGGAATGGCTGGCTGATGGCAGTGTATACAACCGTATTCATGATATTATAAGTAACAAAAGCATAAATGATCTTTCCCATATTTCCCATTGGCGGCATGGTGAACAAAAGCACCGCTGCCAGCGCATAGGGAACCGCAAGTCTTAAGATCCAGATCCTGGCTTTTCCATACCTGGAATGAGTCCGGTCGATAACAGTTCCCATCAGCACATCTGAAAATCCGTCAAAAATACGAGACAAAAGCATGATCATTCCTACTGCACCTGCTGATATTCCAACAACATTGGTATAAAAATAGATCAGCAGTGTTGTAGTCATGGTATACATCAAGGTCAGTGCCGGATCGCCAAAGCAATATGCCAGTTTTTCCGACAACGGAACCTTGATGAATTCATTCAAGTCTTTCCCTTTCTGCTTATAATTCAACAATTCAGGGATTCCCTTACCAGCCATAGTATCTACCTCCTATCGGTTTAAGGTCGGACCTTTCTGAATGAATTATCCGAAATATTTCTGTACAAAATCTCTGGTGACTTCTGCAGCTTTTTTCACATTATCCTCATGGCTCATTGCGTAGTACTCCGGACGGAACTCTTCGATAGTGCATACACCGTCAAAACCAATCTCCTTCAGTGCTGCTGCGATTCCCGCATGATCTACAACACCTTCACCCGGCCACAGTCTCTTATCGTCTCCGCAGGAGCCAAGAGGAAGATCCTCACAGTCATTTAAATGGTATGCAAAAATCTTCCTGCCATCTGCTGCTTTTAAATCTTCCAGGCGTGAACACATCTCATGGAAATGGAAAGTGTCCACAGTAATGCCTACATTATCTCTGTCCACTGCTTTTACTACATCATAAGCTGTCCCAAACTGGTTGATGGAGCAGTTCGGTGCACCACAGAACTCCAGAGAGATCTTCATATCAGAGCCCACTTTGTCAGAAAGATAACGAAGACGTGCAACTGCTTCTTCTTTAATCTCACTTACAGATTTATCTTTTACATCAAAACTCGGAACTGTGATCAGCATTTTCATTCCGATAGCTTCGGAAACCTCAGGATAAAATCAACTTCGTCGTCAATCTCTTTTTCCCCTGCCTCATCTCTCTGGTTAAAGAAGATCAGAGTGTTATATGCCCATGGTTTCAGATGATGGTTCTTAAACCAGTCTGCCAACTCCTCCAGTGTATGCTCTTTGAGATATTCCTTTACACAGTCAAAGCGGATCTCAATATAATCAAAGCCATATTTCTCACACATCTCCAGGTCTGCCATAAGAGACTGTCCTTTACATTCCAATGCAGTTGCTTCATTAAATCCTAATTTCATCTTCAATACCCTCCATATATTTTTACTTTTCAGTCGATTATTCTGATCGATCTCACCGGAGGATTTCCGCTGCAGCTTCTGTAAAACTGTAGCGGAATCGGACTCTGCCGGTGACTGCCGCCGCAGGCGCATTGGGAAAGCCTGCGACAATAAGCTGGTATGATAACTCACACTTGATGAGGTGGAGTTCGTAATATATATTTATTTATAAAATTCCGGCTTCTCAACTGCTGTGACGATCTTCTCGATCTGACCGGTTTCCTGCGCTTTTACAAGAGCATCTGCAGTGATCGCTGCCAGGTATCCATCCCATGCATTCGGTCCTGTGATTACTCCTGCCTCTGCGTTGTCAACCCAGTCCTGAACTTCTTTATCATAAGCGTCTTTAAATCTTACGAAGCAGTCTGTGTCAATGGCACTGGATACTGCTGCATTTTTACGGATAGACGGATAAGCCGGCTGTGCCATTTTCAGCGCGCCATCCTCACATACAACTTCACAGTTGATGTCATATCCGAACTTGCAGTTTACAAATACTTCCACATCAATGCACACGCCTTTTTTTGTACGGAGCATCATGATCTGCGGATCTTTCAGCTCGGAGTGAGAATATTTTGTCACTCTTGGCATTACTACCTGTGCGGATTCATACTCGTCATCTACAAGCCAGTGAAGAACATCGATCTCATGTATTGCGGTATCGTGCACAGCCATCGGTGTATTATAATTGGTTCCTACCTCCGGATTTCTGTGTGTACAGTGAAGGATCAGCGGCTCACCGTATTCACCGGTTGCAAGTGCTTCCTTGATCTGCTGATATCCCTTATCATAACGTCTCATAAATCCGAGCTGGATAAGATGTTTGCCGGCTGCCTCCTCTGCCTTTACCACTTTCAGACAATCCTCAGCAGTTGTACATAATGGTTTCTCACAGAAAATCCTCTTGCCGGCCTCGATTGCCTGAATAAGGGAATCTACATGTGCAAAGCCCGGAGATACGATAAATACTGCATCTACGCTCTCTGCATTGATAAGCTCCTTACTGTCTGCATAAACTTTTGCTCCGCAGATCTGGGCTGCTTTCCTTGCGCTTTCCTCAAATACATCTGAGACAGCTACCACTTCCGCTCCCTGGATTTTCTCTGTCAGTCTTCTGATATGATCTCTTCCCATTCCACCGCATCCGATAACTCCAACTCTTAACATTTTAAATTCCTCCGTTCATTTTATTATTCTGTTTGTTTTTCGTTTCTGTTCTTGATGATGTTATATTATCATTTTGTGCACGTGAACGCAATATCCTTTTTATACAAATTTTCTGATTCAATTTTATGCGTTTTCACAATTTGTTACTTAATTCACAGATTTTTGTTAATTTAATTAGAGTTTTTGGATGTTTTTTAATTATACAGCTAATAACGAGCACTATTTTCCTCTGTTCTCTGTGTTAATCATGTAACATTTTATCATGTGCACCAGAACGCATTTCCTCTATTCTCCTTATACTCCAGTATAGTTTATAGAGAATATTGTTGTGTTTTCACACATAAAGAGTTATAATCGTAGATGGATTTATTAAAATTGAACAAGAGCATTTCATTTTCTCCGGAAATAAGATGTTTCAGAAAGGAATTACCCCTATGAGCGATTATAATTTAGAAACCAAATGTATCCATTCCGGCTACACTCCTTCCAAAGGTGAGCCGTGTGCACTACCAGTTTATCAGAGCACTACCTATAAGTATGATACAACAGATGAGATGGGACAGTTATTTGACCTGAAAGCAGATGGATATTTCTACACCCGTCTCCAGAATCCAACCAATGATGCAGTCGCTGCGAAGATTGCCGATCTGGAAGGCGGTGTTGCTGCGATCCTTACTTCTTCCGGACAGGCAGCTAACTTCTATGCAGTATTTAACATCTGTGAAGCAGGCGACCATGTTGTTGCAGCTTCCACAATTTACGGTGGAACGTTCAATCTTCTTGCTGTTACCTTTAAGAAGCTGGGAATTGACTGCACATTCGTTGATACAGATGCCAGCGAGGAAGAGATCGCAGCTGCATTTAAGCCGAATACAAAGGTTCTTTTTGCAGAGACTATTGCCAACCCTGCTCTTGTTGTTCTTGATATTGAGAAATTTGCACGCGTTGCACATCAGAACGGCGTGCCGCTTATTGTGGACAACACTTTTGCCACACCGGTAAACTGCCGCCCGTTCGAGTGGGGTGCTGATATCGTTACTCACTCTACCACCAAATATATGGACGGACATGCTGTTCAGGTTGGCGGTGCCATTGTTGACAGCGGAAACTTTGACTGGGATGCTTACGGACATAAGTATCATGGTCTGACAGAGCCGGATGAATCCTACCACGGTGTAATATACACCAAACAGTTGGTAAAAAGCCTATATCACCAAGGCTACATCTCAGCTGATGCGTGATCTTGGCTCTATTCCGTCTCCAATGAACTGTTTTCTTCTGAATCTCGGACTGGAGACACTTCCGCTCCGTATGGAACGCCACTGTTCCAATGCACAGAAGATCGCCGAGTACCTGAATGCCCACAAAAAAGTTTCTCACGTAAACTATGCCGGTCTTCCAGATGACAAATATCATGCACTGGCACAGAAATATATGAAAAACGGCCAAACCTGCGGCGTTATCTCCTTTGAGCTGACCGGCGGCCGTGATGCAGCAGTCCGTTTTATGGACAGCCTGAAGCTTGCCACAATTGCTACCCATGTTGCCGCTTCTATTACCATGGTCCTTCATCCGGCCAGCCATACACACCGTCAGATGAACGACGAACAGCTGGTTGAGGCAGGGGTTTCTCCTGGAATGATCCGTCTTTCCATTGGTATTGAAAATGCGGATGATATTATCAAAGATCTGGATCAGGCACTTGAGAACGCCTGATAAAACATATTCGGGGAAGTGTCCGGAATTGCGGATACTTCCCTGGTGTTTCTGATATAGACTCTGTTTATTTTTCCTTTTTTCAGCTTTCTCTTTATCATATACAGTTATTCATCTTTTTCCAACTGTTTGATCAGCTGATTTACATATGTAGAAAGTCCTGCTACCAGGATTCCCTGAGTTACAGATGTAAATACCGCCACGGCAATGTCCTGGCCACCTATGCAGGAACAGGTGGCAAATACATAGATCCCACATATAAGAATCCCCGCACCTCCCAGTATCAACGGAATATATTTGTCCTTCACAGCCTGGGCTTCCTTCAGTGCAATTCCCATAAAATACAAAGCAACTGCTGTGATCAGCAATTCCGGTTTAATATAATTCACAAGTGCTTCCATAAATAACCTGCCACTGCAGCTTTGTTTTATTTTATGAACTCTTCTGAAATTTGTTTCACAAATTCTTCAAAATCGCATCACGCTTTGCATAAAAAAAGGCTGCAAACCCTAGAGTTTACAGCCTTTCCCACTATTTTTCGTTATCCGAAATTAGAACTTGCCAGCGTCAGCAGCTTCCTGTACGGAAACAGCTACAGCAACTGTCATACCAACCATCGGGTTGTTTCCAGCGCCGATGAGACCCATCATCTCTACGTGAGCCGGTACGGAAGAAGATCCTGCGAACTGAGCGTCAGAATGCATACGTCCAAGTGTATCAGTCATACCGTAGGAAGCAGGACCTGCTGCCATGTTGTCCGGGTGAAGTGTACGTCCTGTACCACCGCCGGAAGCAACTGAGAAGTATTTTTTACCTTTCTCGTTGCACTCTTTTTTGTATGTTCCTGCTACCGGATGCTGGAAACGAGTCGGGTTTGTGGAGTTTCCAGTGATGGAAACGTCAACGCCCTCTTTCCACATGATAGCAACACCCTCTGGAACGCTGTTTGCGCCGTAGCAGTTTACTTTTGCACGAAGTCCCTCTGAATAGGATTTACGGAATACTTCTTTAACCTCGTTCTTATATGGATCATACTCTGTCTCTACATATGTAAAGCCGTTGATACGGGAGATGATCTGAGCAGCATCTTTACCAAGACCGTTCAGGATAACACGAAGAGGTTTTTTACGAACTTTGTTTGCTTTCTCAGCGATACCGATAGCACCCTCAGCTGCTGCAAAAGACTCATGTCCTGCAAGGAAGCAGAAGCAGTCTGTCTCTTCCTCAAGAAGCATTTTTCCAAGGTTTCCATGTCCAAGACCTACTTTACGTGTGTCTGCAACGGATCCCGGAATACAGAATGCCTGAAGTCCCTCTCCGATAGCTGCTGCTGCATCAGCTGCTCTTCTGCAGCCTTTTTTGATTGCGATTGCTGCACCTACTGTATAAGCCCAGCAAGCGTTCTCAAAGCAGATCGGCTGAATGCCTTTGATCTGATCGTAAACGTTCAGACCTGCGTCTTTAGTGATTTTCTCAGCTTCTTCGATAGAAGCGATTCCATAGCTGTTTAAAACAGAATTGATCTTGTCAATTCGTCTCTCATATGATTCAAATAAAGCCATTTCCTGTAACCTCCTGATTTTTTCACCTTACGAATGTAATTACTCTTTTCTTGGGTCGATGATCTTAACAGCATCTGCAACACGGCCGTACTGACCTTTTGCTTTCTCCCATGCTGTGTTCGGGTCATCACCTTTCTTAATGAAGTCAGTCATTTTTCCAAGGCTTACGAACTGATATCCGATGATCTCATCGTCCTCATCAAGAGCGATACCTGTAACATAACCCTCAGCCATTTCAAGGTAACGAGGTCCTTTTTTCAGAGTTCCATACATTGTACCAACCTGAGAACGAAGTCCTTTTCCAAGATCCTCAAGACCAGCGCCTACTGCAAGTCCGTCCTCAGAGAATGCAGACTGGGAACGTCCGTATACGATCTGAAGGAAAAGCTCTCTCATAGCTGTATTGATTGCATCACATACAAGGTCTGTGTTCAGTGCCTCCATTACTGTAAGGCCCGGAAGGATCTCTGCTGCCATAGCTGCAGAATGAGTCATTCCTGAACATCCGATTGTCTCAACAAGTGCCTCCTGAATGATTCCCTCTTTTACGTTAAGGGACAGCTTACAGGCACCCTGCTGCGGAGCACACCAGCCTACACCGTGTGTAAATCCGGAGATATCCTTTACTTCTTTTGCCTGAACCCATTTTGCTTCTTCCGGGATCGGAGCGGCACCATGATGTACGCCCTGTGCCACTGGACACATTTCTTCTACTTCGCGTGAATAAATCATTTTAAAACTCCTTTCAAGTATAGATTGACCGATGTTATTGAGAAAAAAAGTTCGATAACACCCTATGGGTATTTTCTCACAAAACCTTTGTTTCGTCCAGTCATATTTGATAATTTTTTGCCATAAAAGGTATATTATTGGAAGTTATCTCTTCAGGTATTATATACCTAACTGTCAAATATTTCTGGCAACTGTTCTATATCTGTGATAATATATTAGCAAGTCTGACCTTGGAGGTGTATTTTTTATGAATGTGTCAGCAGAATCTGTTTTTCCAGAAAAATACCGGATTCTCAGCGGAAGCACGCTGAAAGTGATCGCTGTTGTTACTATGCTGATCGATCATATTGGCGCAGTTCTTTTAAGTATGTATCAACCTGCCCTTAAAACTCTTTTTACACTTTTCGGAAGAGAATACAGTGTGTATCTGATTTTTCGTGATATCGGCCGGGTGGCATTTCCAATCTTCTGTTTTCTCCTTCTGGAGGGATTTCTGCATACCCATGACCGTTTCCGGTATGGCATGAATCTTTTTATTTTTTCACTGATTTCTGAAATCCCGTGGAACCTGATGTTCACCAACACTCTGCGTTATGAAAAACAGAATGTGTTTTTCACTCTTTTCCTTGGGTATCTGGCATTTTGTGCAATCGAACATTTTCAGGCTAAACAAACAATGCAGCTCTTCTGTATCCTGGGACTGCTTGCTGTTTCTGTTTTTCTGAAAGCAGATTACGGATGGCGGGGATATATTTTTCTGCTGATCATGTATTATATGAGAAACGATAAACCGGGACAGGCGATCCTGGGAAGCTGCTGGCTCTATTATGAATGGAGGGCCTGTTTCGCTTTTCTGTCCATTAACATGTACAATGGAGAAAGAGGATTTATCCGCGGAAAAGCGGCGAAATACTTCTTCTACTGGTTTTATCCGGTCCATATTATAGGACTGGTGGTGATCAGGCGGATTTTGTTTTTGTCATAGTGTTAATTTCTTTTCGGGGAATTTTTGTTCTTGACAGAATGGGAATGGGGCCTTTTTCCAGGGAGACACTATGCCGATAGAATTTAAACTGAACAAAAAAACGGCCCGCTTTGCGGGCCTGTTCTCTGTTTACGAATCACTTCAGTAAAAAAGAAATCTTCTTTTACTTACTTTTTCTTAATAATCTCTTTGGCATTCTTATAAATAGAATCTGCCGGAACGCATCCTCTTACCGGTGACAGGGGATAGATATTGGAATTTCTTCCGATCACAGTTCCCGGATTGAGTACAGAACCGCAGCCAACCTCAACATGATCTCCAAGCATTGCTCCGAACTTTTTAAGTCCGGTCTCGATCTTCTCATCTCCGTCTTTCACAACAACAAGTTTCTTGTCGGATTTTACGTTAGAACAGATTGATCCGGCTCCCATATGGGATTTGTATCCAAGTACTGCATCTCCAACATAGTTGTAATGCGGAACCTGTACCTTATTAAACAGTACTACATTCTTAAGCTCAGTGGAATTACCAACTACTGCGCCCTCGCCAACAATGGCCTTGCCGCGGATAAACGCACAGTGGCGCACCTCAGCGTCTTTACCGATGATCGCCGGACCTGTGATGCTTGCTGTCGGTGCAACAGCAGCTGATTTTGCGATCCAGATATTCTCGCCTTTTTCCTCATACTCAGCCGGGTCAAGAGTTTTTCCCAGTTTAATGATAAAATCTCCGATCTCCGGAAGAACTTCCCACGGATAGGTCTTTCCCTCAAAAAGCTCTGCAGCGATGGTCTCGCCCAGATCTAGCATATTGCTGATGGTAAAATCTTTCATCATGATTTTTTTCCTCCCTGTCCGGAAGCCCGCTCCTGCTTCCTGTAATTTACAGCGGCCGCATCAAAAAACTGCCGCAGGTTATACTGATAATTGCTGGCCTCAACCTGCCGGGTCCTTACCCGCACAAAATGTTCCAGCTTATCCATATATTCCTGTTCCGTAATACTCCCCTCTGCCACATAGGTGAGCCCCTTTTCCCAGCTTGCAGTAAGCTCCGGATTCAGAAGCTGCCGGATAGAGCAGTTTACCACATCAAAAATCATTTCCCCAAGAAGCGTTGGAGTGATCACCTGAGTCTTTTTATTCAGTGCCAGATATTTGATGTTAAAAAGCTTCTTCAGAATCTCAGCACGGGTAGCACTGGTGCCGATCCCGCTGCCCTTGATCTGAGCACGAAGCTCTTCATCCTCGATCAGCTGACCTGCATTTTCCATGGCAAGGATCATGGAACCGGAATTGTATCTCTTGGGCGGTGAAGTCTCACCCTCTTTGATACTTAAGCCGTTCACAGGAAGTATATCACCCTTTTTCAGCTTCTGCAACGCATCCAGAAGCACGGTATCACAGGAAACCTCTTCTTCCTCTCCATTACCGTCTTTCTCACCGTCAGAAACTTTTTTCCGGGCAAAAGAATTCGCGGCAACTCTTAAATACCCCTCTTCCTTCAGAACCTTAAAGGATGAGAAGAATGCCTCACCGTCCAGCTTCGTCACAAGACTCACCTTCTGATAAACGGCCGGCGGATAAAAAATACACAAAAATCTCCGTACAATAGTCTCGTACACACGCTGTCCAGTAAGAGACACGCTTCCAAGCGCGTTCAATCCCTGACCGGTAGGAATGATCGCGTAATGGTCTGTGATCTGCTTGTCATTCACATATCTGGTTTTTGCAATGCTTTTCCAGGATTCCATCCCAAAAACCTCTGCTGCCGCAGCACCGGCCTGCTGATAATTTCGAAGACCGGAAATATTCTTGTATATCTCCTTGGCCACTGCCGTGGAAAGAACTCTGGCATCCGTTCTAGGATAAGTCACCAGCTTTTTCTCATAAAGCTCCTGTACGATCCGGAGTGTCTCGTCCGGACTGATCTTAAACAGCTTTGAGCACACATTCTGAAGCTCCGCCAGGTTAAAAAGAAGCGGCGGATTTTTG